>MDTA01199327.1_pt1 | contig 21704 bp, 10 predicted proteins | sample 811151 | NCBI WGS metagenome assembly MDTA01 (sample SAMN05326648, study PRJNA326480) | marine metagenome | isolation source: seawater | place: Indian Ocean: South | collected 2010 | reverse complement strand
GCTCATTAACCTCGATTTGGATGTACAAATCTCCGTTCTCTCCCCTTCCTCCTCTCGGAGCCTCTCCGTGGCCTCTCATCCTAAGTCGCGTTCCGGAAGATATGCCAGCAGGGACTGTAAATGTGACTTGCTTGGGCTTCGTTGATCTTCCTTCTCCTCCACAGGCCCCACAAGGGTCGCTGACTATGCGACCTTCTCCCCTGCATGTGGAACAATCCGTAACCACCTGTTTAGTGAAGAATCCTGCCTTTTCTATTCTCTGAATTCTTCCTCTACCATCACAAGTAGGGCATTCTCTCACTCCTTCAGGTATTGGTGAGCCTCTGCCATCACACTCATCACATAGCTTCAGTACATCGATTTCCATCGATTGTTCGGCTCCATCGAATACGGTTTGGAAAGGAACCTCATGATTTACTAGCAGATCAGTCCCTCGGCTTCTTCTTCGAGGACCACCGCCGCTGAAAATCTGGCTGAATATGCTTTCTATCCCTCCACCAAATAAGTCATCGATACTGATATTGACTCCTTGGAATCCTCCCGGTCCGAAGGGAGAGCCGCCCGGTTGTTCATGACCAAACATGTCATACTTCTTGCGCTCGTCGGGATTGGAAAGTACTGCATATGCCTCTTGGACTTCTTTGAACTTAGTCTCAGCTTCAGAATCATCAGGATTCTTGTCGGGATGATATCTGCGGGCTAAGGACCTGAATGCACGCTTGATTTCCGAATCGGTAGCGCCCTTAGAAATCTCGAGGACCTCGTAGTAATCTCTCTTTGCAGACATGCTTACCGATGAGGGCTCCTAATCGACTGTTTTCAACCCCACCTATGCTAATAGGTCTCCACATGATGTGCAGTATGATGTTCCTGCATTGTTCAAAGCTCCACAGGAGGGACAAGATAGAACAGACCGTGTAAGACTCGAATCTGTTGGACTGGCCCACATGTCCGAGGAATTAGGAGTCTTAGTTTTCGGCTTGGCCGACTTCTTCTCCATCCTGCGCTTGGCAGAGTTATCGAGTCTGTGGCTGACCCAAGTGGAGAATCTGGAAATTAGCCCGGGACCCTTTGATTTTGAAACAGCTTGCTCATCTACGATTGTACTGATTCCTTGATTGCGAGATTTTGTCTCTTCTTCGTCGTCAGAGATTTCCTCTTCATGCCTTTCTTGGTTCAAAGATCCAATACTTCCTTTCTGGAGTTGCATAGAACGTATAGCAGCCTTTCCTTTCTTAGGAGATTTTGCCTTTGTTTCCAATTTCTCTATAGCTGAATCTCCTTTCTCCCAAAGTCCTCGATCTTCTCTCGAATATGTCTTCGACAGTTTCCTAATTGCCTGTGAGCGGTGATACTCGTGATCCTCGACTTTACGATACCTAACAAACATGATCAGACCAATTACCAGAGCCACTCCGTGGAGGGAATATAGCAAAATGGGGTCCTCAGAAAGAACTTCTTCGAGTGCTGTCAATGCGAATCTAATTGCCACTAAGCAAAGAGTGGGTGCGACTAGCAGAGCGATGGCTAGCACCGGGGAGCGTTCAGGCACGGCTCTTTGTCTCAAGTCGCATCTTTGAATCATTCGCGCTCTTGGGAGTTGCTTCCGCAGCGCTCATGAGCCTTCAACGACTGGCATCGCCATGGCAGAGATCCGATTATCGACTATCATTCAGCCACACGAGGATGCGATTAGAGTCATCGAGTCCGTTCGGAACATGTTTCCCGAGTGGGTTCCTGACTCTTTGCCTGAATCAAGCACTTTCCCTCAGTCTCGGCAGAAAATTGTTCTAGAAGGAGAATGTGAAACGCTCGACAATCTACTTGATTCTGCGCGAGACCAAAGAATTCTGGATACTGCCTTAGATGCCATGTCGATGAATATGCGGGGAGATTCGACTAACTTCTCAATCTCTAGGCAAGCGGCGATGGCTGGGAAATTGTCATTTGTGCTTGAAGAGCGACCTCTAGGAGGGGATATTGAGGTTGGAATTGTGATGGAAGGACTTGCAGAATGGCTGGAGAAAGTTACTTGGCACCCTGGTAGAGATTCAGTGCCAAGATTTGTTGGCGATGGCCTGAGTATGTCAGAGCAAGGAGACCCTACAGAATGGTTCGATAAGAGAGGCAATCCTACAATGAATGATGATTAGCTTGGGATTCCTTCTTCCATCCACCTAATGATGATTGGTAAATCTGCAGGTAGCCACTTAACATCAAGTAACTCTTGCCTTGACAACCATCTAGAATCGTCGTGCTCCCTTAAGGTGATTGAGTCGGGATTTATGATACCACAATTCCAGATTTGCAACCTAACAGTGCGGTCTTCGTAATCGAATGAGATTGATTCTACCAAATCACCTGGTTCGATAGATACCCCCATCTCTTCCTCAATTTCCCTACTCAGAGCCTGTGAGTATGATTCACCCTCGTCGACCTTTCCGCCTGGAAATTCCCACCAGCCAGCCCAGGCATCTTGAGTTGGTCGCTTACAGGCCAGTATACGCCCTTTGTCATCAAATAATAGTGCAGCTACGACATCATAGGTTGGCCTCAATACCATGGATTCTGCAATCTTTGTTACTATCTCGGCTTGTTTTTCAGCCGGGATAAATTCAGCGGGAGGAAGATGGACAAATATTGTCGGCGTGTCTGAATTATCTGTCTGATTGAGAGCATATAGGGTTCTGTAATATGTCTCATTACAAACAAATCCTCCAGCATCCGTACTCCATTCAACGAAATCATCGTGTTCAAATTCCTCATCCAGAATGTGAATGGGTGCTGTAGTCTCTAGGTTCGGAGGGCCATCAGTTTCGATTTTTTCAGACTCTATACGGCGGCCGGAGTTATCCGGCTCTGACATTGAGATTAGGTTCTTAGCCACTCTCTCCAAGTTGATTCTATCTCTATTCGAAGCTAGTCCAAGGTGGATGATTCCCCTATACTTGACTCCATCTCGAATTTTCTGTGATATCAGGCAAGATCCTTGCTTGTCAACAGCCAGTAATTCGGCCTCTACATTCAGACTCTTGGGGCTCATGCCAAGGATGATTTTCATCACATCCTCTGAAACATTGGTAGAATGACTGGAGAATACAGGGAATGCTGTAATCAGTAACTTGTCATCTGGCACGGCATTGCGAGTAAGGAGTTATTGTTCGGCTTTTCTATACTCATCGTGGCGTCAGGTTGATTCGTTCCCCGCCAAGGGAATAGACGATGGCAGAGGAGTATGTCGTCAGTATCGCGGCTCAGGAAGAGCCTGATTCAGGCAGCGCCATAGGTGCATTGGGTGTGATTTGGTACGAGCTAAGTGGAGGAATAGGTCCTTGGGGGGCGTTGCGGCCACTATTCGCTTTAGTACTCTCATTTGTACCGTTCCTGTTTCTAGGTCAGCACTTCAATCGTCAACATAGGAAGGCTTTCGGGTACTTTGTTATCCAACTTCCACTAATTCTGTCTGTCGTCATGTGGCCTGTACTCTGGGTCTGGTCTATTGCTGACGCGTGGTGGATCTCGAGTCGCATTGTCGCTAAAGCTGAGAACGACGGTTAGAATCCATCTGGGAACTCCATCGGACTGAATAGATGACCCGGAGAGCCAGCTAGAGAAAGTTGAGTCCTGGCTAGTCGCTCCCATTCTCGTAATAGAGTCAAAGAGGGTACAAAGGGTAATTGACTCTCATTTAGTATACTGCGGATTAGTGTATCAAAGATATCCATCCTATCTTCATCTAGACTCCCCAGAAGTCTTTCCAGAGGGAATGATTCGATTGTTGGTGCGTCGGGATTGGAATCTATCGGCCAGGGTTCAACTAGATTCTCAGGCAAAGTCTCGCCCTCTCTTTGAGCCGCCTGTGTGAGAGAGTCGAGAATTATACGGATATACTTAGAGAGTACTAGTGATACCTCAATTACTGGCATGTTAAATTGTTTGACAAAACTCACCATGTTCTCTTGTAAGAAGAGTAGTCTGTCTTCAACTGGTTGGTCGGGAGAAGGGACTCTATCTCCTTCCATGATTGTGCGCAGAAGTCAGAGCACAAGAACTCAACTAGTGGTTCTGTCATCGTATCTGATGGGCGAGCCACTATTTCCTCTGACGCCATCTAGCATATCGTCTTCAATCTCAAAGAAGTCATTCAGCCAATCGCCATCCGTATCCCAGTTTGTTGGATCGGTTCCATCTGCTATCTGGTCACCATCGATGTCGATATTCCACCACCCGTACACATACTCGCCTAGTCCGGTGTTGGGAAGGTGATATTGATCGCCAGCAAATCTCTGATATTCATCTGCCCAAGCTCCGTTAACCAGTACAACATCGTTACTTGAGTCAACATCTTCGTAATCCAGATCGTTGTCGTCAATGATTAGAGCGTAGAGCATGTCAGCATTGTTTACTCTGTACATTCTGAAATAATTCGTACTCAATGCAGCGCTACCTGAGCATGTTCCTAAGAGTGACTCTCGTAACTGCCACCATTCCTGTACGATATTGCCTGAGCAATCGAAAAGACCGGCATTTCTCACCAGTGAAGGCGAAGCTAGAGAGGCATTGACAAGACCATAATACTCCTGGAAGTTGTTGTATGGGACATATATGCAACTCCCACTGGAGCAATCCCATGACCCATCATTATCTGCATCCTGCCCTGAATCGGATGAATCAGTTGCATCATGTGTGAACCAAGTCCAACTTAGCTCGGGCCTCGCAATGCTACTTCCGCTAATGTTCACAGGTTTCCAGTTTGTAGCGGTAATCTGCTGCCAGACTACTGCTATTTTGAGATATGAAGACCAGTTATCATTGTCTTCATTCCAGCCTCTGTAGTACTCATAGAAGTCGGGCATCATGTCTCCATCTGTATCGTTGTCTAGTGGATTGGTCCCGTACTTGAAGACCTCTCTGCCATCAGATAGATTGGTGTCTTGGACATAATCGATGACTACTCCGCTCTGCATAATTGGCTTCATCACCATCGAGTCGTCATCAGAGTCGGCATCGAGAGGATGTGTGCCGTTCTCGTATTCCATCAGATTGCTGAAGTAAAGGTCTTGGAAGCCTTGACCGATTTGCTGATCCGTCGGAGCAGGTGTAAACTCTCTACCTTCCCAAACTCCCTGTTCGGCGGGAATATCCTCCCAAACCCTGTCATACCAACCGTCTGCATCAGGGTCGTATTCTGTGTCAAGTGGGTTAATTGGGTTCATCGACCATCGATATGCGTTAATCGGTAGGAATTCACCATATATGGAGTAGCAGAATTCCCAGCCATCGGGCATACCGTCCCTGTCTGAATCACTATCTGTAGGGTCACTTACTCCAGCAATACTGTAATTGAATGTATCAGGGTCAATCTCGTTGATTAGGCCGGCGCGCTCCGCCGAAACTAGGCTCTTTGTTGAGAATTGAACATACAGTTGAGCGAATGCTGCTTCGGGCGAGAGGGATTTCTCTTGGATTTGTGCTGTCACAGCATCGGCACCATAGGAAACCAATCCTGTCCCGTTAGGGATGGTATCTATTGCGGATCTTTTTCCATAGACTCTAGCATCGTATTCTGCTAGATTGTCAAATGATTCTGAGTCGGATATGTAGCCATCACCATTACAGTCGAATGAGTCCTCATCGGAATCGACATGGATATCGCTGTCAGTGAGTGGGTTCATCTCCCATTTGTTCTCTTCAAGGTTCCACTCTGTGAACCAGTACTCGTATCCATCACTCATCCCGTCTCGATCAGTATCCTCAGCATTGGGGTCTGATGCTCCCAGCAAAGCGGAAACGACTGGTTTAGGGGCACCGCCATCTTGCCAGTCTTCAAATTGAGAGATTGCTAGTTCGGCCCTTCCTTCTTTGTTGAAAAGAATCCTGAATACCCTGTTGACTGCTTCATCCGGGTCAATCTGTTCGGCCTCCTGCCACATCCTAGGAGCATCTGGGGGAGACAATCCTCCATTGGCAGGGTTGTTGAATGTCAGGTTCAACTCTACTAAATCGGTAATGCCGTCTCTATCTGAGTCATAATTCCCATCTCCTGGGACCAATGGATTGAGGGTCCAAACTTCATCGGTAGCATTCCACCTAGTGAAAATCAATTCAATTCCATCGAGTAATCCATCATTATCAGTGTCAGGATTATTCGGATCTGCTGTCCTTCCAGTTTTGTTGAATTGTTCTTCAGTCAGGAAGGAGCCGAAGGATGCTGAGGACTGAGCAGAAAGCCAAGGAGATGCGAGTAACTCACCGCCGACGCTGAGTAAGTAGAACTGTGGAACGGTAATGAGTTCGTCTGTTTCACTGAGATTTGAGTCAATAACATTGTATTCTTCCCAGTTATTCATTCCGTCTCCATCTGGATCGCCCGTCCTGTCTCTTTCATCCACAGGATTCAGAGTCCATCCTCCATCGAATAAGCTCCATCTAGCGAAATAGAATTCCCAGCCATCGGGCATTCCGTCTCTGTCGGAGTCTGCCGAGAGAGGATTAGCCGAGCCTACATCTTGAGGCGTAGTTCCATTGACTAAACTACCATAAGCAAGACTGGTTCTATCTCCAAATGAGTCTTCAGCAAAATCCATCCAAGTATCATTCCACAGTAAAGTTGTGAAATTCTCAGGATAAGCCTCACCTGCTGCAGTTTGGTCGCCATAGAGAATACTTGACTTCAGGTGATACTCCAACCAGTTGACCAAGCTCTCTTCCAAGCTTAGGTTCCCGTCTCTATCGATATCGTATCCGTCACCATCTGGGTTGTTTAGGTAATCAGAGCCGTTAAGTGGATTGATTCCAGAATTGTCCCTATTCCACGAGCATGCATATCGGGCCTCCCAGCCATCCGGCAGAGAGTCTCCATCTGAGTCTATATTATTTGGATCAGTAGCAGACCAATTTGCAGCTGCCTCCGCTGTCTCTCCGTGAGTGGGCAATCCTTCTCTCAGAACAGTCTCAAGAAGATTGGACCACATGTATTCGCAGAGATTACTCAGGCCGTCACCATCTGCATCTTCATCTTTGTCAGAGGGGTCGCGTGGATCGAGCGTCCAAAGGTTTCCTCCGTTATACACATCTCCAATCCATCTACGATGTTCCATCTCCCAGCCATCAGGCATGCCGTCGCCATCTGTGTCTGCGTTGGTAGGATCTGTTGGGCCATCAGTCCCTCCTCCTGCTCCTGAACCCAACCAGCCTTCCAAATGCACCTGCTTAGCCAGTTGTCCGGTCTCTTCATCACACAAATATTCGTCATTTAGGTAGTGGCAGTCGAAGTTTGTGGAATCTGCGAACCAGCCCCAGTACTCCTCTCCATCTGTCAGGCCATCACCGTCGGTATCCATGTTTCTAGGATCACTACCATTGAAACCACCCTCAGTAGAGGAGATGAATCTGTACTCATTTAGATTTGTCCAATCACGGCTCAAAGTGAAGCCATCAGCAGATGTGTAGTAGACTCCATCTGCGTCTGCGTCGCGATCCCTGTCATAGGGGTCTGTCGGGTCCAACCCATAGATGAATTCCCAACCATCCGGCATGCCATCTAAGTCGGAGTCCACTGAAGTCGGATCGATTGGCATGATGTTCATGTATCTGCCCGGAGAAATCCCCGTGAATACCCAGATATTGGAGCCTTGCTTGAGAGTTGTTAGCGAGGTTACTAGCCCTGGAATTCTAGTCTGGTTTAGGCCCAACCCCAGAATCCCGGCATGGCCACCTTCCAAGCACCAAGTGCCATCTCTAGATCCAAGATAGATCATGCCATCCATAGGGAGGATGGAATGAATGTCGTTAGCACCGTTCTGCCATCGTTCAATATTGTACATACGCTCAGTGTCGAAAGCGGTCCTAGGCATCTGAATCAAGAGTTGTAGGTCGAGAAGATGAAGTCCGCCTGCAGTCCCTACCCAAACTCCTGTAACTTCTTCGACTTCTCCTGTGGCATCCAAAGGCCCTGCCTTGACCAAAGCATTGACGATTGCAGACTTGGAAATATTTAGCAAGTCGGCCCTTTGCACAAATTCTTCAGCATTCTCGCGGTCAAAGACCCACCAGGGATTGCCAATTGAAGTTGAGCCATCGGTGGTATTCCATGCAATTAGGCCAGCGTCTGTCCCTACGAGGAGAAGGGGGCCTCGACCGAACATAGGTACATGGACGGCATCTCTAGTCTGGGCGCCTGCGTCAGAAAGAATTTCGCTCATTGCTTCATTTAGAATGGCCGTGGATAGTTCGACTCCATTATCGATCGAGCTGAGAGTCATTGTCCATGCAGAGGAGTTTCCGAAAACCATGAGGTCAAGATCTCCGCTTCCAGTATCGAGTTCCGAGATATGTTCAATTGGCCCCAAGTTGGATTCTGTAAGTGTGCCCATATCAGGTAGGCCATTTTCGAGTATGACATGGTGTAGGCCGATGTTACTGCCGATTATGAGGTAGTCTAAATCGCCTGATGTCCATCTGAACATTGTGTTCATCTCTATTCCAGAAGGAAGTGGATGTAGGGATGCAGTTCCTCCAAATGGATCAAGTGCAGTAATCCCGTACTTGGAGCCGACCAATAGGCGGTCTCTAGATTGATCTGAGACTACTGTGTGCACGGCCCCATCGACCAAACCGGGGGAAGTGGATTGGTCAAATGATATCGGAGACTCTTGTTGAGATGTAATCTGAGTGCCTCGCAAACCGGGAGTCACCCAAGCCCCATCATCGTGATGAATCATGTACTCTTCATAATTGCTGAATGCCTCTCCCCAATGGACTGTTGCAGTAGAGATATCTGGAATGATGAATCCATCACGGTCTAAATCCCAGCCATCCATGTCGGTATCTTCTATAGCATCGCTTGAGTTCCTCGGATCCAGTCCGTAGTGAACTTCCCAGCCATCAGGAATTCCATCACCAGGCACTGCAAGGCCAACTGCGAGAACTTCCGACCAAGTGTAATAATCGGAATCCGGCTCGGTTGGATCACTTCCCAGCCAGCCATCATCCCCTGTTGCTCGCTCTACTTCTGACTGGCAGGAGTCTCTCGAAAGGCCGGGTATCTCACCAGCACACCACAGGCCGTCTCTCTCAGTAATCCAATCATCAGGAGTTCCATACAGATATTCTTCCGAATTGGTATATCTCTCTCCGAAGTCGATAAATCCATCTCTGTTGACATCAAAGCCATCTCCACAACCAAAGGTGAAATCTTCACAGGCGTCGATGTCCTCAATAGAATCTGAAGGATCGAGTGGATCAAACCAGAGGCATTGCCAAGCGTTAGTTGCATTCTGATACCCAAGGCCTCCTTCAGTGCACATGTGTATTTCATAACCATCTGGTAATCCATCTCCATCAGTGTCTGCAACACGCGGATCAAGGTATTCTCTGAGTCCTGAGTCAGTGAACTGGGGAGGTTTACCAGTAAGTGATAGACGATCAAAGCAGGTGTCTAGAGTGTAAGGCCAGCAGAATTCCAATAGGGCGCTCGCACCATCTCTGTCATGGTCAGACATATTGTCTGTCGAGTTCATTGGATCGAGGCCACTGATGGAGATGATTCCGGTGCTACTCTCAATTAGTCTAACATCTCCAAAGATTGACTCATGCAAGTCCGGAATCTTGTCCCCATCTTCGTCTGTAACTGGAGGTCCGCCTCGATCTGCAGTAATTGGGTCGGTGGAGGAAACTGACGCCTGTGGCCGGGTCTGAGAGACGAATGCCATACTGCCAAGGATAAGTAGTGTGATGAGCAGGGCTGTCTGCTTGCGGCGCATGGTTTCACCTGACTGGTGTACTGAGCGTCGTTGGATGACTTATCATGATGATGGAGCGTCGTTCGGACACGCGCATGTGCGCGTACGCCGACGGCGTAGCCGTCGTAAGACGAAAACTGGCCCCTATGTGCCGTTCTCATGGATTGGTTCAAGGAGGTCCTGTGCCGCCTAACTCGTATGGGAATGGAAATCACCCATCTTGGCTCTGGAAGTGCCGGAAATTCCACCCTGCTTAGGTCGGAAGAGACTTGTGTCTTGATTGATTGTGGATTCTCGCTAAAGCAGATGGAGGCGAGGCTCGGACTGGCTGGTGTAGAACCGTCTTCAATTGATGCCATATTAGTCACTCATCACCACTCCGACCACTCCAAAACTGCCCTACGCGCTTCAAAAAACTGGGACTCTGTTTTACATTCCAATCTTGAAACTGCAACTAGGATGGGATGGGAGCCGATGGCAGAATGCAGAACTTTCGAGTCCTTAGAGAGAATAGTAGTTAGTGAAGAGATTAGTCTAATGCCTATACCAGTGCCTCACGATGATGCCGATAATGTGGCTGTAATTGCTAGCAACGGTGACGGTCGAAGAGCCGCAATAGTGACTGATCTAGGCGAGTTGACTGTCGATTTGATGCGTCATCTTTCTGGGTGTAGTCACATATCAATAGAGGCTAACTATGATCATTCAAGACTGATGAGTGGGCCCTATCCTGAATCACTCAAACGGCGCATATCAGGAAGAGGGGGTCACTTGTCTAATACGCAGACAGGAGATGCACTGGCTGAGATTGTTAGCAATAGATTGGAGAGTCTTGTGTTATGTCACCTCTCTGAAAGAAACAACGCTCCTCATCTAGCTGAAAGTGAGGTCCTTATGGCGATGGAAGACAAATTCGTCGGCAGTATAGGGATATCCAGGCAAAGTGGACCGGAGTTTAGCCATTGGCTAGGCCAGTCCGAGCCAGAGAGGATTATTGGCTAATTGCCCATTACAGCCCTGTGAACCGAGTTTTGAACTTCTCTCATCCGGTCTACAGCTCCCAATTCTCTGAATACCGATAAGGAACGCTGTAGGTAGTCCATCTTCTGGGATCTGTCACTCTCGACCTCGCCAAGACGGGCGAGGATTTCTCCTTGGAGCATCCTGAAGTCATTGGCCTCAGCAAGAACTAGGGCATCGATGTACTGCTCTGATGCCTCTTCTTTGCGGTCTGCGTCATTCAGAACCTGTCCTAGAAGCATCGAGACCTCGACGGCGCTGTGTGGATCAGTCTGATCTGAGAGAATTTCCAAAGCTTTGGAGTAGTATTGCATAGCCAACTCATTCTCCTTGACGCGAGCATAATATCTTCCTAGAACTGCCATAGCGCGAGCATGGGAGATGTCAGAGTCTCCTTCCTCTGTTTCTTCGAATGCCCTGAGAGCATGTTCTCTGGCCCGGTCCAATTCACCCATCTCGAGATATGCTGCGGCCATTCTAATTCTAGCCTGACAAAGTTCTGGATGGTGTTCCGATTCCAATAGTTTCTCTACATTCGAATAGACTTCTAGTGCGTGCCTAGTATCCCTTCTGCGTCTGAAGATATACCCCATGTTATTGTAAGAACGAGCGGCACCGACTGAGTCTCTGAGTTTTACCTGTATTTCGAGTGCTTTTCTGTGCATCTCCAAAGCATCATCCATTGCGCCTCGCTTCACTGCGATATCGGCTCTTGCAGAAAGTAGGCGAGAGAGTTCCTCTGCCATTCCATTCTTTCGAGCGATTGGGATGGCAGCATCATACTCGCTCTCAGCTTCATCCCATCTGCCTTGTATGGAGAGGATATCTCCTCTAAGCTCATGGATGATGCACCAGCTTCTAGAGTCGAAACCTTCTCTTTCCAAGGACCTCAAAATACCAAGCAGTTCTGTATGTCCAGACTTGACTAGGTTGTGGCCTTCAGAGGAGAGTACTTCGGCGAGATCTTCTATTCCTCCTGACTCGTTGAGATGATGTATGTACTCTATCCTATCAGCTGCGGTTTCCAAGCGGGTTCTGTACCACTCCTTGGCATTATTGTGCAATTCCTGTCTTAGGGAGTCATCCATCGAGCGAGTAAGGAACTCCCTAACTAAATCGTGAACATCGTAATGCTGACTGTCGGCTTGTCTAGCAAGGCCTTTCTCGACTAGGCTGTCTAGAAGTTCGGTGTCGGTATTTAGGTCACTAATGGACTCTAGTGGCATAGGCTCTCTGAAGACTGCAATAGCACCCAGTAATCTCTTCTCAGGACCAGACAATCTGCTGAAAATCTCCTGCTCAACGAATGCTTCTAGAGTGGCATGGAATGTCTCTCCAACGCTCCCTCTGTTAATGAGTTCGAGTACTAGAGGGTGGCCCCTAGATAGTGTGTAGATGTGCAAGAACTGGGTTGTGTCAATGTTTGGCATTGCTGTGAGAATTTGCCTACTAGAATCCTGATCTAGCCCTTCCAGAGGCATTACAAGAGTGACGATTCGTCCTGAAGAGTCTGATTCGGGCACGACCATTCTGAAAGAACGCGAGAATAGTACAAGCCCTACATCATTTAGTTCAGGGATTTTCAGGGTCATTGATCTGAGTGCGGAAATAAGAGTCTCGTCTCCAATCTTGTGTAAATCATCAACCACAATAAGTGCGGGCGTATCTTGCAGACCTTCCATGATTAAGTCTACAGCCAAGTTTGCTTGAGGCACTGGGGTGCCAGCAAGGTAGTCCGATAGATCATTATGGCCTAATGCAGACAACCATTCAGATGTAGCTTCAAAGAATGCTCTTGACCCCTCCCAGTCTTGGCATCTATGATAGAGAAGATTTCTTCGGTGAGTGAAATGCTCGAGAAGTTTTCCTGCAAGTGAGGTCTTTCCTATACCTGCAATCCCAGGAACTAGAATAGAGCTTGAGTGGTCCTCCAAGAGTGCGACCATGCTATCCAACTCATCCTCTCTTCCGAAGAATCTCCTTGTCCTAGGCAAGTCGTTCAGAGATGAGACTAGTTGCTTCTCGATGTGCTTTGATAAATCTCTTTCAATCAGCTCTGGAGATAGTTTTGACAGGTCAACTGTACCTGTCTCATCCAGATAGCGTAGGAAATCAACATGCCTGAGTGGTAAATCGGTAGAGTCGAGAGCCTGTCCTAGTTCCATAGACTCTGAGCGCCCATCTGGATGGACCAGCCTAATGGTCTGAGCACTAACCTTAGCCCAGATGTCATCGGCAATACTGGCTACGTCTTCAGTAAGGAAGTACGCCTTACGCTTTCGCGAGACACCAGAAACATGGGCTTGCCTTTCGATTAGATGTCCTTGTTCTCTCATTCCTGCTATTGCACGGGGCACATTTGAGCGTGCGATGGCAACTGCGTTGGCTATTCCCATCTGAGATAAAGCGAAAGGTACCTCGACCTTGTCTGCATGATCAACATAGTCTCTCAAGTGAAGTAGAATGCGTTCCTGAACGCCCGGGCGTGGAGCGGCCATGGTTGTCATATTCGTCGAGTGCAATCATCTACACAAGAAGTTTCGTGACAAGCGAGCGTTGCGTGAATCACGACTGAGGGTTATCAGGGTCAGGTACCCATTCTTGGTTATCGGGATCCCAAAGCCAGCCTGGATGGTCGTCGTGCTTCTGCAATCTTGATTCGGGCTCGGGCTCGGTATCTTCTATAGATTCAGACTCCTTTGCCCAAGCGTACGGATCTTCCTCCTCTTCAGTGTCCTGATGGGCTTCTTCGGTACCTTCTAGCATCTCATCCTCGTCGACCTCGACCTCCACAAAGAAGTATACTAGGCCGCCGAGTAAGGCAAGAGTTACTATTACGATAATGATAATTGTACCCATCCCCATGCCCTCATCCCCAGTTCCTGAAACTGTAATCATCGAGCCTTCAAAATTGTCTCCTCCGTATTTGAATGTGGGAGTTGCACTACCATCTATTCTAGATGCAGGGATCCCTATCGACCATGTAGAATCAGGATTAACGATGGTGTTGTTTACCGTATTTCCTGCTATGGTGACAGTGACTGTCTTCCCGGGAAGTCCAATGCCGGTGAATACGGCTATTCCCTCTTCAGACACAGTGGTGTCTTCTGGCGGAGTGATGGTGAATTGAATTCCCTCTACAGTCATTGTCACAGGGTTAGAATTAATCTTAGAACCGAAGACATCGGTGGCTACGAAGACCACATTCTCTAGTGTCCAAGTAGACATATCCGTATCATAGAAGAACATAGTAACAGGATTGTACACGGCCATTCCATCGGTGCCGACATTGATTACTATACCATGATGATCGTCGGTATCCAAATTCTCATTATCGTAAACTGAGAGAATTAGGTTCTGATTTACATCAGCGTCGTCGAAGAATTGTAACAAGTCGATTTCGGCTTTGGTACACCTATCCTGAGATTGGGAATTGGTTTCACAGTACAGAACAATCTCATCCTCCCAACCGGTTGAGTCGAAAGTTGGTTGAGAGTTACCCGCATCCGGAGGGTTGTCAGCAACAATAGTTACTTCGGCCCAGTCGCTGTAGTCATAGCCGTCATAAGATCTGAATCTGACCAGATACTGCCTATCATGAATCAATACTGTGGAGTCCCAAACTAGACTCCATGCTCCATTTTGCTCTATATCTGATATCGAACCCGAAGATACCAGCAAGTAGTTGTTCAACACATCTTTAATCTCAAAGTCCACTCTAGAAACGGTTCCATCGTTATCTCTAGCCACTCCTTCAAAGACGGTCTCTGTTGAAACGGAAACTCTCTCTCCTTCGTAGGGAGAAATCAGACTGATGAATGGTTCGCTATTTGAGTTATCAATAGTCAGTGTTAACTCAGCAGGAGTACATTCATCGATGAATCCCTGACAGAAATCACTGTCGGATGACCAAATGGTAAAGGTGTATGTCGCGACCTCTCTAGGTAGTCCACTGAAATCCCATGTCCACGACCAATCTGCCCCTCCTTCTGCAGGTGTTGTTACATCGAAGTTGGGCCCTTCAATATGGAAGTAGATGTCTCCCAAATCCTTACTGCAATCAACCGGGCAGCCATAGTTGTCGAAGGCAGTACCTTCGAAGGTTACACTTCCCTCAGAATGTGTAGAGAATGAGCTAGGAGAGGTAACTGAAATTGTTGGAGCCTGAACATTTAGTTTGACCGACTTGTATATGATTGGACTGTAGTCTATTCCATCGAATGCCCTAATCTCAAAGACATAATCGCCCTCTTCTCTGTTACTCATGTCAATCTCATAGTACCAAGAACTGAATGGACGGTTTGTCTTAGTGACTTGTCCTTCGGACATGCCGCTTGTATCGACAGCTAATCCGGCGCTAGACCACTCGCTGGTGAATGGATCTTTCACTTGTACCTCGTGGACATATCCTCCCTGGTCCCACTGAGCGAGTTCGTCTGAGCCATAGACTCCAGCCAGATTTCCATCATGGGCACTTCCAGTTAGATTGACGGTCTTTCTGAATGAATGACCATCGGACTGAGTGACATAAACAGTAGGAGCACTATTGACTAGATTGATTGTATCTTGTAATGTAGTATCGGTCAGGGTGAAGTCGTCCCTAGCATATCCAAAGCCAAACCTGTAGGCTGTGTAGTAGTAACGAGATAGTTCTCTTGTTCCAGCGAGATAGTCGCAGTCCTCGTCACTCATGTCGACTGTTAAATCGCCGTCATTGTCGATTCCATCGTTACATGAATCTTCATATTGGTCGTCAGCGAAACCGTCGGGGTTGTCTCCACCTCCTAGTCCTCTGATGTCAAGGTGGAAGTCAGAAGGTAACGCAAACCAAGGAGTGTAGCCATCATCCTGAGTATATAGAGAATAGAGATCGTTACCCAGAGCGTCCTCGATCAGCACATTGGTATTCTCGACCCTTTCTCCATTAACGAGTGTCTGGAATCGGACCATCTCTGCCCTTCGAACCTGTACGGCGTAGGGAGTTGGTTGGGTCTCGATGTGGATCTTAGTACGGTCGAGGTTTGAGAGATTTGCAAAAGTGAAGGTGGTGGAGTTGTTATCCATGGCCGAGGAAACCCCCATGCCATCTCCTACTGACAATGGGAAACCGATAGGTGTGAAGTCAGCGCAGTTTGGACATTCCTTGACAAAGGTTGGAACCACTGAGGTTTGGAACTGGTTTGCAGGCCATGCCTCTTGGTCCGACCAAACTAGTTGTACTGGATACTCTCCAGGAGGAGGCGAGGGGATATATTCCGATTGTACTGTCACGGAACTCTTAGTTACATTGTAAGTCATGCCAACTCCGGCCCATGTATTGTGGGAAAAGAATGCAAGAGTTCCGAACTGTTGTGAACCGGCATACCCGTCATTATAGTGCTTCATTATAGCACCAGTACCGGGAACATTGAATGTATTCCTCTGGATATTTAGCAAGGCCCCTACAGCGCGTATTCCATCCGCTGATCCAGCCGCATTGATGGTATTGTCATACATGGAGACGCCTGAGCGATAAGCATGGACAACGGGGCATGTGAAATCTCCATCCCAGTCATCATACTTTGTCTGGCTGCACTCGCCAGATCCATCTGTAGTGATTGTATTATTTGCCAGATATACTCTTGATGCAGATGGAGAAGGGGCACTGCTGCCATATTCTCCAGCACGGATTGGCTCTCTAGCTATGTCATGAATGGTATTGTTCTCAGCTATGACATCGAACGAACCTAGCATCCATAGTCCATTCCAGCCACCCACAGGCCCGATATCGTTGTTGAGTATCTTAACCTCGCTTGATTCAATTGCAATTCCAGAAGACTGTTCGGCCCCTTCCAACTCATTTGCAATGATGTTTGCAAGGCCTCCTTGGAAGACTGTAATTGGCGCGCCATCAGCTGTTGTAATCTCGTTGCCGATAAGGTTGATCTCATAGTCGGTGTTACCAACTGCTTTCCTACTGTTGATATCGATTCCATTGCAGTTTACATTGAATTCGGAATTCGAAATCGTCCCGGCAGAATTCTGCATGCTGATTCCGTAGTCGCCAACTGCAACAGTAGCATCAGTAATCTCGATATGTGCATCCTGTGCCCAAACTGCTGGTCTGCTAGGCGCCTGACGACTACAGCCGACATTGGTACCAATAAGTTCTGGAGATTCCAATGTCAGAGGAGTAATCGGAGTCCCAGAACCATAAATCTGAACTGCAGAGCCGCGAACTCCACTTGAGTCATCGCTACCGACTACATACTCGCCACCAACAAAGCGTGGTTGTGCGAGATTTGTAGTCAGAACGCTAGTGGTGTTTATGTCGCTGAACTCCATCTCTGTGAGAACAGGGCTGGCGCCGTCAATTACTAAGGCGCCATACCTCCATTGGTAGACAGTGGGGATATAGTAGGGAATTCCCCAAGCTCCATCGATAGTGATGTATCTCAGACCTGTCTGGGAAAGATCGATTGAGTTTCGGATTAGAACGCCTTCGTAACAAGATGGGTCTTCTATCCATATTTGCTGGTTTCCATAACTCATCCCGTAGCATTCTCCTATTGCACTGCCGTTTGAAGGGGCAGTCCACTGGAATGTAATTCTCTGAGCGGTGTTTGAATTGCCGCTAGCACCGCACGCAGAAACACCTGCACATAGGTTGCCTCGCACATCTAAGTGAGTCCCGTTAGGGAAGATTACTGTAGTCCCGGGTTCAATGATTAACTTGGCTCCAGAGGATATGACCACATCTCCAGATAGAGTGTGGACGCCGGACCATGTTTCTGTACCAGAAACAATACCAGAAGTGGTCTCATTGTTCGCAGATACTGGAGCAGCGGGGCCAACTAGTGCAACGAATAGGCTGCTGAGCATCAGAATAACTAGCATGTGACTGCGTGTACGATTCGTATCAGCCATGCGCTTGGGGAGTCGCGGACGGATTTAATCATAGGGTCGAATCGAGCCTACGGCTCGAATGATACTTGTCATTCATGATGATACTGTTTTAGTCTACATTTAGCTCAAAAGCGATGTCTGCGGCCCACTGAACTGCATCCAGAGAACCGTATCCTCCTTTCTTATCGTGAGGCGCCCCTTCGATGAGCGATTTGTCGCAAGAACTAGCCAGTGTTCTCTTCACTAAATCCATCTCATCTGGGCCGATTTGTCCGTCTTCTCCGCGTAATTCATCGCCATACAACTGTAGAATCAGTGCCAGAGCCCCAGTAACCAGTACAGTTGAGTCACTAGTTCCTGTAGAATAGGAGTAAGGTGGCTCAATTGTACTGCCGGAGGTAGATAGTAGCAGGACACCCGGTGCGATTACCTCTGGCTTCTGATTTGGGTAGGTACGGTTTTCCTGAGTATATGGATCAACAATTGAACCGGTAGCGGATTGAGACCAAGTGCCTGCGCTACGGGTCATTGTACCTACAGCGATTACGCCCTCTATGTTAGCAGGGACTGATACATCTGAGATATTCTCGCCAGAGTCTCTGTTTCCAGCCGCTGCTACTACGAAAATTCCTGAATCAAGAGCTTCCTGGACAGCCTGAGCTGTCTCAGACTGAACGGCCATACCGCTACCCGGATCACTGCCCAAACTCAAACTGATGATGTCAGCTTCCTGAGTTATTCTGCACCAGCGTACAGCTTGAGCGACAAAACTCTCCTGTCCAGTAGTGCCTGACGGACCTAGTGCCAAAGCAATTGACAGATCGACACCCGGGGCTGCGCCTCTGAACTTTCCATCAGCAACAAGCAAGCCCGCCATCATCGTACCATGCCAATCATCGCCCACATCTCTGATGTTTTCGTGTTGATTATCGTAGAAGTCTCTGAATCCGACTAACGATAGATTGGCAAAGTCCGGGTGTTCAATATCGATTCCCGTATCAACCATACAGACATGTACGCCTGAGCCGTCTAATCCGGAATCTTGTAACTCCCTAATCCCAGTAGACTCGTAGGCCCATTCGGTCTCAGGGAGAACAGGAGAGAGATACGCATCAATGTGAGGCCAAATCAGTAGCATGAAGACAGCACCAAACGCGAATGTAACCGCCCCCCACGGCCAAAGTATCTCCTTTAGTGGAGCTGCTGGCCATCGAAGTTGCTTGGCCTCCTCATCCGACAATCCGTAGGCTTCACCGGGATACCCTGGGGCGTCCCTATCTACTGCTGTCATCATCCGAGGGTCATCAGGCTCAGGTAGAAGCTCTAGATTATCCATAGCAGGAATACTATCACCCTTCCTAGAGTGTGGCCGTTAGTATATAGAATGCAGTTTAGAATGGGGCTGAGCCTCTTCTACTTCCGCCTCTTCTAGTTAGCGTCAAAAGGGCAATAATCAGCATTGCACCTAGAAGCCAACCAATCCAATCAGTAGTCTCCTCGGCAGGTGGAGACCGTACCTTGATCTGCTGAACCGAGTAGTCCTCGACTGAGTCGAATCCAGTATTATTGATATCGAAGTACAGATAGAATGTCCCCGGACTAATATCGGACAAGTCAATTAAAATCTCAAATTGTACTTCTGAGTTAGCTGGTACATCTTGGATGTCCATTCCCATGACTCCAGTACTTGAGGTATCTGGACATCCACTGTATGTATCACAAAGTGTACCATTCAACTGTACGAGTTGGGCATCAATCAGGCCCGTATTCTCGACTACTACTGTGTAGAGGTGCGACTGTCCAGCAGTCAAATCCTCGCCTCCAGCGACATTCTGATAAGATTTGATTCGAAGAGAAGGTATAGAGGTCTGAATATGAATCGGTACATCATCATAGGTGTTGTTGGCCTTGTCAGTAATTGACATGTAGATTGTGAAATCCTCGTCGGACGCGTTGGCGGGAGCAGAAATGGTCACTGTGTGAGTAGACGAGATGTATGCTCCAATCGTGTGTGTAGTAGCGCCTGCTCTAACCCAACCCTCTGGCAGTTCAGAGTCATCAAACTCAAACTCATAGAGCTCATCGCCGTTTCCTGTATTTGTGAACTCGATTCCAACACTAATCGACCGGCCTGGTTGAATTCCATATGATTCAGCCATAGGCTCCGTTAGCTCAAAGCCGTGGATTTGAGGGATCTTGACATTCACTGAGTGGTCTTCCAAGTAACCGTCTTCTTTCGAAGCTACGGTCATCGAAATGGTGTGTCCATCCTGGAATGCATGAGCTGTGGATTGATTTGCAGGAGTTACTCTGACATATAAGTCGGAGAAACTCATTGCATTATCTAGACCCATGTCAAATTGTGCTGTGCTGTTCCAGTCTCCTGAACCATTGTGGAACTCGACTAGCCAATGGCTGCCATCTGTTCCTACTACATCTCCGAAGATGGTGAATGTATCGAACGGTTCGTGACCAAGATAGTCAAGAGATAGTTGGAAATCAACTGGTTCGAATCCGCCCTCAGAGTTAGTGATTGCCATTGCGTTTCCTAGTCCTCCATCGAAATCTGGATCTCCGCCAGAGTTGTTAATCGTCGAGATGGAGACTTCATGATTCGCTATGCGTACATGAGAGAGTGTGACAGGAGGCGCCTCTTGGCCTGGCCTCACAGTCACACCTTGTCCGCCAATGTACGACATTGTCAGGTTACGCTGAGTTACATCGAATTCGCTTGAAGCATCTATGGTCCCTGGAATCATTAACATCTCGATGAATCCTTGATCATTGACTTCCTCAACCCATCTCATTCCCGCGCCTGTGTTGATGACTAAGCTTGGGCCCTCTACAAATTGTGAGTTTGAAAGATTCGTATCTGCAAGAGTGCGTGTCACGCCATCATAGTCTAACCATTCGGTATCCATTCTGAACCATCCGCCTTCAGTCATCTCAAGTTCGAGTGAGTATCCAGTAACTACCTCGGCCTCAACTAGGCCCATTGCAATTAGATTTCCTTCCTCGTATGTGGCCCTGAGAATCCAGTTCCCGGGTTCGACCTCAGCGGACCAGTTTCCAGTCCAAACTCCGTCAATGATTTCCTTGTCGGGAGTCATGGTATCTCGAACCATTCCTTCAACAGGAATCAGTTGTAGAACAACTCCTTCGGAAATTAACGACAATTGCTCTGCGTCGATGTAGGTTATTGAGCCATCAATTGAAACCGGTTTTGCAACCATCTCAGCGTCGGCTGATAGTCTGAAATCCAGAACTGAAACAGATAGGTTATGGCTAGTAAATCCTTCAACATCGAACCCTAGTGTCCAATCGGTTCCTGCAGGAACAAATAGCGACCAATCGCCACTGATGTCACTAGATTCAGTATAGTTCTCATCCTCTCCACCAATAGAGACTGTCACATTCGAGATGCCTTCTCCGAAATCAGGCGTATTATCATCATCGAAGTCCCAAAATACTGTTCCTCCCAACTCGACGAACTTGTTTGCTGTCATATTCATTGCAGGGTTTTCTCCAGGAATGGCGATTATCGAGGTCAGATTATCCGAAGTCAAGAGCCATCTCTCTCCGCCTTCTGTTACATTCAACTGAATTTCCCATTCCCCAGGAGCGACCGCGATAGATGCGGTTCCTGATGAATCAGTAGAGTCGAATGTTTCAGATCCGAGTCCTTCTAGGGAAGATATTGTTGCTTCCATCCCTTCGATAGGTTCTCCAGAGTAGTCCTCATACAAAATGATCTGGACTCTTGCAGCCTCCATGGTCGACATTGAAATATCATCGGCTGCATTTTCAGCAGAGACAGTGATTAGTTCGCGCAGAATCTCACTAACTCCTTGTGAAGTCTCGAACGGTGCGATAGAAACTATCCAATCCCCCTCGGGGATGTGGGCATTCCATCTGCCATCATCATCTGTCGTGTGGGACAATACCCATCCAGACTCGGTATTCGTCATCTTGACGAGGTGGCCAGATAAGACCCCTCCACTTTCATTAGTGAATGTGATATTGATTCTCCATTCGGGATCAAAGCCGAGTGTTCTC
>MDTA01197197.1_pt1 | contig 21704 bp, 16 predicted proteins | sample 811151 | NCBI WGS metagenome assembly MDTA01 (sample SAMN05326648, study PRJNA326480) | marine metagenome | isolation source: seawater | place: Indian Ocean: South | collected 2010 | reverse complement strand
GATTTCCTCAAGCAAAAGACAATTATAAACGCCAACATGTGGACTCCTAAGCAATTATTCACAACTCAATCATTCTTTTTCTGTTCCACAGGCGATGAAGAGAGAATGGGCGGTTCATTCCTGACTGGAGATATGCCAGGAGACAACCACATTTTCCTCGGTAAGAAAGATGGAGAATTCCCAGAGTGGGAAACTATTCTTTGGGGGCTTGGCCACAGAGGAGTAGTGCCTGATTCAGATCCTCTCGACAAGTGTTTCTATCCTTCATTGATGCATAGAAACGTATCTTTCAATAACAGACTCGGATGGATTCGTTATTCTCCAGCTGGATTCGGTAAAGACGCTAATGGATTCTTAGTCACCAGGCCACACACATGGATTTGGCCAGCGGTTAACGGAAATAGAGACACCCCAACAGCTTTCAACTTACTTGTTAACCTACCAGACAGAAGACTATCATTTGGTGAAGAAGGTATTACTGACGTATTTATGACAACAGGAAAAACCTCAATGTATTCTTTGATGGGAATGATGAGTTCTTCAACTGTTAGACAAATGTTCGGAGCAGGTTCTGAAATGGTGCCTTTGGAATTCCATTGTATTGAGCCAGGGCTCGATGAATGGATTGCTAGAGCAAGTGATGAAGATAAGTATTCACGTTTATTCGAAGTATGTGCCTGTCTAGGTTACATGTTGACTGATCCACAAGTGGGGTCCTTGGGTGGCTCTTCGAAGAGAAGAAGATTGCTGATGTATCCTACCGACCAAGGAAATCTGTTGACTTGTGTTAACGCTAGCCAAGTTGCCGACCATGCTTTGAAATCTAATTATGAAGCAACAGTATTTACTAAACTTGATCAAGCAGATTTCATGAATCGTGTAACTCGCAGATTCAAAGCTTATGCAGACCTTGTTGCTGCAAGCGATATTGCAAAAGGTGCTCGTTGGATTAGCCAAGCAGACTTGCATGACGGAGAAAAGAAGGTCACTGGCCCACCAGTTCACTCAATTTTGTCTGTTAGAGGATATGATATTATTGACATCGAGGAGTACATGAACTCTTTTGATGATATTTCCCAAGCTCCTGAACGTTTGATGAGGAGAATAGTTCAATCTATCGCTACTAATGCATTGAAGACAATTTATCCAATGGATTGGCTTGGCGAATCTGCAGGTTCTGCACCATTCGCACACATTTTTGCATCAAAAGAAGATAATCCGTTAGTATACTACACAGATATAAGATTCTTAGTTCCGACATCAATAGACAAGTTACGTACAATGACTGGTGCCCGTGGCGCCGATAGAGGTAGAATGAGAGAAGCATACACAGGATTAACAAATGCAGATGCTATGACTAGCCTGTCAATTCAAGACCTTTGTCTACCATTCTTAGCAGACCTTGGAGAAGATTCATGGCAAACCGGAACAGGACTTAAGGAAGGCGAGGTCATCGTTGAAGTTACTATGGCAGTAAATCCGGCACTCGTCTGGAGGGCCCTTTTGGAACCGACTACCCAGGAAACCTTTGACTTACCAAAAGGTCACAAAGGAACCGCCGCCAATCTATGGGGAGATATTTTCATCAATAATGAAGCACTTCATGCTAAGATGGAGAGAGACGGCTTAGGTCATTATCTCAACCTGTTAAAAATGGCTTACCATTGGAGTAATGATGAAGCTCGAAAGATTCACAAGCTGTAAAGTAATTATTGTGAAAGGTTTCTTCAACAGGCGATAATTAGCCAGCCTCATGGCTCAACCAAATGATGGTTCAGGACGTGCTCCGGTGGCCATTGTGAGGCCAACAACATCAATAACTAGTGGAGTAGCAGTCACTCAGAAATTAGTTGGTGCTGCTGTTGCATTTGGTAATCTAATAAGCGGAACATTTGGGCCAAACGGTCTTGATAAGATGTTATACAAGACAAACGGAGAGGCTGCAGTTACAAATGATGGTGCCAAAATAGTTGCTGAATTATTAGTTAAGCACCCTGCTGCAAAGGCATTCGTCCTTCTTGCTGAATCTCAAGAGAATGCATGTGGAGATGGAGTTACAGGTTGTTTAATCATCGCTAGTGAACTGATGAGGGAAGCAGGAAGATTGCTTGAGAAAGGCTTACATCCATTAGTATTAGTAAATGGATATCGAAGTGCTTTGAAATATACTCTAGAACATTTACAAGAAGTTGAAGAAGAAATCAGTTTGAATGACAAGGAAATACTTCTATCGATAGCAAAAACTGCAATGACAGGGACTGCTGCTGAAACAAGCAGCGACCTCATTCCAGAAGCGATTGTTGAAGCGATTATTCAAGTCTCGACTACTGATCAACAAGGTCTACCAACAATCAATACAGAAGACATTAGAATTTCTAAATCAGGAGAAGGTAGTATCTCACAGACAAAGTTAGTTCGTGGATTAATATTAGAAAGGCGAATCGGTCTTGATAGGTTACCAAAATTTGTTGATGGCGGCAAGGTTGCAGTTCTGTCTTGCCCACTCGAAATACAACAAACCACTAGGGAATCAGAAGTTGAAATTTCTACCACTGAACAATGGCAAGGATTTATCGATGCCGAACAGAAAATCCTAGACTCAAAAGCGGAGAAAATAATTGCGTCTGGCGCCAAGGTTTTATTTTGTGCTGAAAGTATTGATTCGCGAATCCTTCATCGATTGGCCGACGAAGAGATATTTATTTTAGATAACTTAGAACGAAGTGGGACTGAAGATTTGGCAAAAGCAACCGGTGCTCTAATGATAAATCATATCGATGATTTATCTCAAGATACATTGGGAATGTTCGAATCTTTATCTGTAACAAAAATAGATGATGTCGATGAACCTAGAGATAGAATTTATCTCGAGGTGGGTAAATCTTCAGGCCTATCAACAATTGATGTTGGAGGCGGAGGGGGCGTTGCTAGTGAGGAAATTATACGAGGTATTTACGATGCTCTACGTTCTGTGTCAGCCTCTATTCAAACCGGGACAATTATTTGTGGCGGAGGAAGTTTCCACATGTCTGCAAGTCTAGCGATTAGAGAAAAGGCAGAAAAGCATTCTGGCAAAGAACGCTTAGCAATGGAAGCATTTGCAAGAGCATTAGAGGCAATTCCAGCAACCCTTGCGTCAAATGCCGGCCAACACAGACTGGATTCGTTGTTATCACTCACCGCTTTACAACGTAATGATTCTAGATATGCTGGAATAGATAAAGACGGAAAAGCAAGTCAACTAGAATCAATTTTTGAATGTGCAGATTCAGTCGCACATGCGATTGAAGCGGCATGCGAAACGGCTTGTGGTTTATTGAGAGTCGATCAAGTAATTTCAGCTAGAGGCGATTGAATTCTAATCGCTATGTTCATGAGCGTCGAACCAGAGCGTTGTAATGGGTAGTGTTATGATCGAGTCTAACCGACCACGTGCCCTGTTAAGTGTCTATGATAAAACCGGAATAGTCGAATTTGCAACATCGCTATCACAATTGGGATTCGAGTTAGTTTCTACAGGAGGCACTGCACGCGTTTTATCTCAAGCAGGATTGGATGTAATCGGAGTATCTGATGTTACAGGCCACCCTGAGATTTTTGACGGGAGGGTGAAATCCCTTCATCCTGCAATACATGGCCCGCTACTCGCCAGATTGGAAAGTGAAAAGGATAGAAAGGGATTAGAAGAATTAAATTATCCGCCAATACAAATAGTTGCATGTAATCTGTATCCATTCAGTGATGCTGCTAGCCAAGAACCAAAGTTAGATGATTCTGCTTTATTGGAAATGATTGACATTGGTGGCCCAACAATGGTTAGGGCTTCAGCAAAAAACCATAGAAACGTAGTGATAGTCTGCAATCCAAAAAACTACGATGAAGTAATTTCAACAATTAAACAATCAGGCGGAGTAGAAAATATAGATTCATCATTTAGACAAAAACTGGCTCTAGAAGCATTTGAACATACAGCAGCATACGATTCAGCAATTTCTGATGAATTACATGCGAGATGGATTGGCAGGCCTGAACATTATGAAAACAAAGAAGAACAAAGTAACCGACTCCCTTCGACATTACTATCTTCAGCATATATTTCACACACACTTAGATATGGTGAGAATGGCCACCAAGCGGCTGCTTTATACATCGACCCAAAGGAATTAGGAAACCAGTCAACACTTGTAACTGCTAAGGTTGAAGGTGGTAAAGACATGTCTTACAACAACTATTCGGACGCAGATGCAACCCTAAGATTGTGCCGATCTCTTTCGACCGATGAATGGCCAAAAACTCCGCATGCCTGCGTAATTGTCAAACACAACAATCCTTGCGGTGCGGCATTAGGTGCAACCCAAGTCGAAGCATATCAAATGGCTTTAGCCAGTGACCCAGAATCTGCTTTTGGCTCAATTATTTGCTTCAATGAGCCACTTGAAGAAGATACAGCAGAAGCAATGGAGCCTTTATTTATCGAAGTTTTGATGGCACCAGAATATAAAGGAAAATCAAAAGAAATTGTAATGAAAAAGAAAAACCGTAGAATTTTGACTATTCAATCTCCTAATGATAGACTAGCTCCACTGCAAAGAGTTTTGGTGAAAAAGCCAGTTGAAGGTGGCTGGATAGTTCAAACCGAAGAGCCACCAATTATTGACTGGTCGAAGGCGCAAGTGCCTACTAAGAAGCAACCAACCGAAGCAGAAATAGCTAGTATGAAATTTGCTGTAAGGGTTTGTGAACAAGTTAAATCAAATGCCATCGTAATGGTCCAAGGCACTGCGACAGTAGGAATTGGACCAGGTCAAACAAGCAGGGTTGAGGCTGTTAAAATCGCTGCAAGAAGGGCTGGCAAGAAGGCTGAAGGGTGTGTTTTAGCTTCCGATGCGTTCTTCCCATTCAAAGACGGTCTGGAACAAGCAGCAGATGCTGGAGCGTCTTCAATCGTTCAGCCTGGAGGGTCAATTAGAGATCAAGAAGTAATTGATGCAGCGGATGAAAGAGGAATCTCAATGCTATTTACAGGCCATAGATTATTCCGTCATTGATTGCGAAGCCCTCAAATCATCAAGCCATTACCATCACTCATGGCGACCAATCTTGGCAATTTTAGGAAAGGTGTGCCAGACAACCCCATCCGTTGTGCAATATTTATTTCCGGTTCTGGTTCTGGTATGCATGCATTATTACAGTATCAAAAACAGAAAAAAGATTGTACACACACTACCGTTTTAGTTGTATCAAATAATTCTGAAGCAGGAGGAATTCAAATTGCCAAAGATTTAGCAATACCTGTCGAAGTTGTTGAGTTACCACAGATTGAAAACAAACAGGAACGTAGACTAAAACATGAATCTGAAATTAATATTTTGTTAGAAAGATTCAATGTTGAACTAATTGTTTTAAGCGGATATATGAGGTTATTAAGTTCAGATTTTGTAGAGAATTGGAATATGAAGATAGTAAATATTCACCCCTCACTCTTACCAAATTTCCCAGGAGCACACGCACATAGAGATGTTCTAGCCGCCGGTGTAAATTTATCGGGATGCACAGTACATTTTGTTGACGCGGGAATGGATACGGGACAAATCATAGCCCAAAGAAAAGTACCAGTTTTCCCAGATGACACCATTGAAACATTATCAAAAAGAGTCAAAATAGAGGAACATATTCTGTATCCTTTGGTTATTGATGAACTATCTAAATGATATTAGTCATGCTGATTCATTTCGTCAAACAACTTTGACCTAAATTCCACCAATCTTGCTATAGCAGAAGCGGTTCTAGCTCCAAACCAAGTTAAATCTTCACCATCAATATGAACAACCTTTGGAGACGCCCCTCCAAAAGAGATAATTTTCTCAGCAATAGTTGCACCTTCTTCTGTAGAAAAATTATGGGGTTCACTAGTAAGTAAGATTAATTCAATATTATGTTCAATAAATTCTTCAATAGCAATTTCAGGATAACCATTACCATCAGGTTTTGTGTCTACTACATCAAAACCAACCCTTGTCAGTATTGCTCCAGGATATCTATTAGGCGAGACAGTCATCAAAGGGTCATGCCAAATTAGAGGAATAGTTCTGACCATTGATTGAATGTGCTCTAATGACTCTAGAGAATCCTTACAGGTAGCCGCCAAACGACGACCTGCACTTTCTTTGTTACATGCAATTCCTAAATCTAGTAACATCTGCGGCACGTCATCAGGTGAAGTAACTTCACTGACAAATATTCGATAACCCTCATCAGTTAGGGTTTGATACACCGGTAACGGATTTTCTTCTCTATCCATTACTATCAAATCCGGGTTTAAATTACGAATTTTACCGAGATTTGGGGTTTTGGTGCCTCCGATTACCATTACATCTTCCACCACATTTTTTGGATGTATGCACCATGAAGTTCTTCCAACAACTTCGCTAGAATTCAAGCCTAGTGCAAACAGAGTTTCGGTCAACGAAGGCACTAAACTCACTATCCGCATAGAACTTCTATACAGTCTAGGTTGAAAATTATGTAGTAATCAAACCATTAAGGGATTAAATGATACATCCATTCGTATTCGCCTAAACGGGACTGATATGGGTACATTAGTAAAAGGCCAAGCGGCAACATACGTTGAAGAATTATGGATTGAAACAGAAAAGAGGTATGAAATTGTATGCATTACTAGGGATGTGTCAAAGGTTGTATCTGATAGTGGTATTAGAGATGGTTTGGTTTTGGTTAATCCAATGCATATAACCGCATCTTGTTATGTTAATGACTTAGAGTATGGTCTTCATCATGACATAATGAAATGGTTAGAAAAAATTGCACCATTCTATGGAATAGATGGTAAACAAGGAGAAGAATATCATCATCATAGAACAGGCGAAGACAATGGCGACGCTCATCTAAAAAGACAATTATTAGGTCAACAGGTTACGATGCCTGTAAAGAATGGAGAATTACATTTAGGTAACTGGGAACAAATCCACTATGCGGAATTTGATGGACAGAGAAGAAAACGAATTCTAGTAAAGGTTATTGGAATTATTTGAAATCAATCAAATTATTTCGCCAGTAATTTTATTTCGCACTCATCGAGTCTGGTTTTTGCAACGATATGATCCGCGTCTATGGCTAAAACAGATCTCCAACCCAGACTAGCCTGTTGATATCTTTCTGCTTCATGGTGTAATGCAGCTATATGTAAGTGGGCATCAATATGGTTACCGTCACACTTTACTGCAGCCTCGAAATCACTTAGTGCATTATCGTCTTTGCCCCATTCCAAATATAACAACCCTCTTTGATGCCATGCAGGTGCATAGTTTGGCTCAATTCTTAACGCATCATTAAGCGGCCCTTCTGCTCTTTCAGGCCTCTTAAGGGCAACAAAACAGGCTGCTAGTTGAGTTAAGGCTTGATGGTGATGGGGGGCCTTTTCAAGCACCATTTCTAGGTCAGAACGCGCATTTGACCATTCACCTAGACTCATTTCAGCCTCGGCTTTCTTGAATCTAGCAAGTGTAAAATTAGGCGCTAAATCTAATAAAATTTCAGCATCGTCCAATGCTCTTTTGCCTTCATCTAATGCCATGTAAATACTACATCTGTTTAGTCTAGCACGCATATGTCCAGGGTCTTTCTCTAGTGTTTTTGCATAATAATCTAATGCTCTGTCTAAATGTCCAGTTCTTGCTTCAATGTTTCCTCTAACATATGTGATAATTGGACTCTGTCCATGAATATCTGCTATATCGATTTGCTGTGCTGCCGCTGTTATATCGCCTTTATCGAGGAATAGAAGGGCAGATTCTGCAGCAACCGACGGGTCGTCTTCTGGTAATAACCTGCCCGCCCTTGCTAAGGATTCTTCGGCAGAATCAATATTTTTCAATAGCCTATTTGTTCTTGCCATTCCAAGCCAAGCAACACCCAATTCGCGGTTGAGTTTTAATGCATTTTCGAATGCTGATATTGCCACAGATAGCAAAGTAACATCGGTTTCCCCAGTACCGTCTCTAGTTCTGTCTGCATTTGATAAGTGTAGCCTGCCTTCAACAACATGTAGTAATGCATGGTCAATACCTACTGGGGTTTCATCAAGTAATTTTTGAGCCTCATTTATTCTTCCATCAAGCAGATGTCTTGTGGCTATACGGGCTCTTAATTCTCCATTCATCTTATCTTTTTCAAGTGCTTTAACCAAAGATTCTTCGGCGGCGGAAGCAGACCCTTCAGACAGCAATAAGTCCGCTTTGAGTAAGATTAGTTCAACTCCTCCCGAGTCTAATGCAACTGCATGAATTGCAGATTTTAGTGCATCTTTCAATCGGCCAGTTTTTGGGGCTAGTAATTTAGCTTTCAAAGCCCATGCCTCTCCGCATTGTCTATCAATTTCTAGACACTTGTCGGCGGCTTCTAGCGCCTTTGAGGTCTCATTTTCTTCGAATAGTAAATTAGCATAACTCAACCAATCACTTGCTTGACTCGGATCTTCTTGTAGGGCATTTTCTATTGCTTCTAATGCTTCAGAACGAGAACCAGCTCTAGCACGTAATCCTGATAATAATGACCTATCAGCAGGAGTATCCAGTCCCAAAGCCTCCAATCTTCTTACATCCCTTTCTGCTTCCATATCTCCCATTTTCGCCAATAAATGGGCATGTGCACGTAGTAATTCCGGGTTATCAGGATGAACAGTCATCCGAGCTTCCAACCAGTGTCTTCTAACATCTTGATCACCCTTTTCTATAGCAATGTACTCCAAAGCTTCCAAAATATTACTATTACCAGGAGAGGATGAATATGCGATACCAAAACAAGTTTCCGCCCAATCATAGCGTCTTAGTGAAAGGCTAGCATGACCTAGTTTGTGGGCAGTAATTGGCTTAAGTCCCATACCATCAGCAGTCATATTATGCGAATCAAAAGTTTCCAAAAGCCGCAATACCAAATTTGAAGTTATTTGGTTTAGAAGATTTGAATCACCTATGTTACTTTCGATAGAAACCGAAGAAACCAACATTTCTAGAGCCTCTAAAGCTTCAACAAATAATCCATGTTCATTCAATGAATCACCGATTTCGCCAACCTGTTCTAAATGTGTAATAGTGTTGTGTGCTAATAATGCTCCATCAAGTTCCGGGTTTGTTGCACGTAAGGCCTCAACCATTCCATTCAGTGTTGCTAATCTCGAATTCATTCTAGACACCTCACTGTTAAGATGGCTGAAATGTGCGCCTTGACTTTGTTGTAAAACTAAATTATTTTCAGTTACCTCTACTAATTTATCATGGGTCTTTTTCAGCCAATATCCAGTACCCCCTCCAGCGCCTAATACAGCGATTCCAAACAAAGCGGTTAGTGGTTCCATAGCACACGAGTTTTCTTTGCCTCTTTATGCTCATCGGCTAAACTAGGGATGAACAAGCCGATTTTACGACCTTTTATTTTACACCGAAGAACAAAAAATCTACACAAAAACCTGATTTTTTCCATCGTTCTTTGCTCACATTCAAAGGCTTTCGCCATTCATCAGTGCTGAGGTCGCCATATGGAAGGTAATGTTGATGGCGAATCAAAACTGCCTTGGTTTAGTGAAAATGTTGAAACTTGGGCTAGTCTGGGTTGGGAAATTAGCGGAATTGAGAAATTTCTCAATGAGAATTCTCAATCTGCCACAGAATCCCTATTGAAAGTTGAATACCTAGTCAATTTATCTAACAGTCTAAGAGATAGATTAGATTTCGAATGGTTGGAGAAGAATGAATTATTCAATGAATTATTTTCTAACTGGTTAGAAAGACTACATGATCCAATGAATGGAGATATAATCCAAAAAGAATATGATCAATGGGCTAAAAATAATCGGCCGTGGGAATTGATTTTTCATAAGCATAAGACAGAATGGGATGCAGTACGCAAAGGAGAAAATATGTTACTTTTCTTGGCTCGTTGCGACTCATTAGATCCTTCTTCGCACCCCCAGATTTCAGTCATTCTTCCGATGCTCAAGTCGCCAGAAATGTCAAGCAAAATAGATGAGGAATTGTCTATTTTAGAGCAAAACGAAGCAAGACAAAAGAGAACCATATTCAACTCCGTAGAAGTTTTAATTGAGCAGGGATACGATGCTGAATACATCATTGATTTACCGATGATTAAAGCCTTAGAAGAAATTGCAGAAAAACAGAGATTTCATACAGAATATGAAATATTAAGATTATTAATTATAGATAAACTAGCCCCATTTGATGATAAGATTGCAGAAGATTATGAAAAACATAGACTCGCGCTTATCGGACGTTCGAGCGAAATAGATTTAATCGATTTTAAGGCCAAAATTTCCTCAATTAGCGATGATCTACATCAGCGTTTATCCGATGTCAATAATCAAATTATTGAATGGAGAGAAAAGGGAATAATTTTCTCTCATGATGAAATAATTCGCCCTGATGAGTTAATGCAATGGGAAACCAATATACCTGAACTCAAGGAGAGCGTAACTAGACATTTGCATTGGCTAGAAAAATATCAAAAATTAACTAAAATTTGGCCCGACGAGAATGAAGGGCGAAATTATTCAGGATATCTTGAAAACACTGAAGATTTGATTGACTTAGTGGAAAATCTTGAACAAAAATCTAGACAATTTGAATTAGAATCATTGTCTATAATTGAAAGATATCAAGCGTTAGGTTTGGAATTAGATGGCTATAATTCATTAATCGAGCAAGACTCTAGAAGCGCTTTGAAAACTATAAAAGAAGCACAGACTTTATGGCAACAGAGAGTCGAATGCATTGAGAGATTACTAGACATAGACACTTCATTTGATGGTGAAGAATCGGTCAACAAGCGTATTGCCTTATTGCGTGAAATTGACGCTGGACAAGATATTATTGAAGATACAATTTTAATGATTGAAAATTATTCTAGACGAAGAACGCGGCATCGTAGAATGTTAGAATCAGAATTATTAGAATTGATAAAACAGGGTAAGGCATCCGAAGATACAATATCTTCAAGATTTAATCTATTAGAGTTCGAAGAATTTGTTGCGCAGTCTAGGAAATTTGGAATTAGTAATAATGTTACATTAACCGGCAATTCAGTAATAACTTCGTCTGTTGGCGATAGATTAGAATCCAAATTGAGAAATGAATTATTACAATATGATAATGCTGGTTGGTATGTAGGGCATTTAACCGCTCAACTCGAACAAAACATTGTTGAAGTTGCGAAGACGTTAGGGGCTATCAGGCCATTAATTTCAAATCATGAATCGCTGAGAAGAAGACTTTCGGCTTTACCTTGGAACCGTGATGTCAATCTAGCAATTCAGGTTCAAGAGCAATTACAAGACCCACTAAAACTATCACAACTAAATGAAAAAATCCCATCATTCATGAAGCATCTTTCAACAAAGGACACGGAGGATTCAGAATTTGTTTTCGTTCCTTGGAAACCCGAGCCGATTAGAAAAACATTATTGCCGATTCCAGAATCAATTAAAGACACCAAGGATACCTTAGAAGACGCCCATGAAGCGATGTTGGACGCGATGGATGTACAAAACACCCCCGAGTCCGAAGAGACAATTCAATATCCAGAACAAAATATTGAACCAAAAAATCAAACTTTACAAGATAAAGATTCAGAAGTGGAAACAAAAATTAAGCCAGATACAGATTCTGTAATAGAGACTCAAGAACAGAAACCTCAAATAAAACCAATAGGCAAAGCAGTAAATACTCTCTCAACCGAATTAATGGATGATGATTTATTAGATGCCTTTTCAAGATTTTTACTAGCTTTAGGTTTAGACGAAATTGCCGGAACGATAACAAGTACAGAGACAAATCCAATTAATAGGATAAGAAAATCAATAGCACCGCATGTTGGAATCGAGCCAAGAGACATGAGGATTGACAGAATGTTAAGAATTGTGCTAAGGTTAATTCCTACAGGAGATCAAAAAGATCAGGAGAGGAAAGCAATTCTCAATCAAATCATCTCAATTTTACCTAAGTATAAAAAATGGATGAAGATAAGGCTAGAGGCAAGACATTCTAGTGCTAAAGGTGATTTCTTGGAGGATGCTAAGAGACTTGGAGTAGCATTAAACAGAATACCTGGGCCAGGCTTCCCAGTATCATTATCCAAAGATGAAAAATCCTTACCTTCATCAGCCGATATTAATTCTTTAAATCAAGAAGTCAAGATTCTAATCAATAGTATGAACATTCCATCCGCTAGCGGGGTAATAGTCGAAGCAATTTGATTTATTTCAACTCATTTAGCAGTTCATTTTGTTCATCAGCAGTCAATGATTCTTCTACAGGAGAGGCTTTCACTGCAATTTCCGGAGCATCGGGCAGAGGTGCATTTAATGGAACTTCTCCCGCATCAATTGGCCCTAAACCCAATCCAACTGGCGGAGGTAATGGAGGAGGTAATGTTGCTGGCGGTAGTGAAGAATTGGCTAGAGGAGGCGGTAAAGGTGGTCCTGTAGGGGTTGGAGGTGCAGGTGGTTCTAGAGGCGGAGGTGGCGGGGCATGAGGATTGGAATCTATCGTTGAAGGCGGACCCAAAGGCGTAGGAGGTGGCGGGGCATGGGAATTAGAATCCACTGATGATGGCGGTCCCAACGGTGTTGGTTGTGAAGGGGGATTGACTTCTGGGGAATTCGGTGGATTATTTTGTGCCATTTCTTGTGGAGGTGGAGGCGGTGGTAAGTTGTTGGTTTCAACAACTGAATCATTTGAATTTGATAGAGGCGGAGGGGGTGGAAGTGAATTTGCTTCTGTGCTTTCGGTTAGTTGATCGAATGGTTGCATTTGTGAAGAAGGTGTAATCATTTGGGCATTATCTAGATTAGAAGAATCTTGAAGCGGTGGGTTTTGTGGCTTAGATAAAGACTCATGGAGTACATTGATCGATTCTGTGTCGAATTCACCAGTCTCCATATATTTAGCCAAAGTTGGCCCAATTAAAGCCATACTAGCTCTAAATCGCGGTCTATTTGAACCATATCCCGTGAATGAAATTCTATGTTTTGAACCATTTGCTGAAAATTCTAGACTATGAACTTCCAAGTGCATATAAATCCATCCAATTAACCCTGTAGCAAGTAAAAATTGCCCAAAAAGAGAAATCACAGGAATAAAAACTGAAGTAAACAATCCAATAAAGAATGAAGAAATCCATAACCACTGATGTTTGTGCATCAATTCATTATGATTGTGAGAAAAACCAGTTAGTTCGTGCTTCATTGCAGATTTAATATTGAGACGCCTTTGACCATCTTCACCATAGTTTGCCTCAACAATTCTAATTAGTTCATCGTTAACTACTAAAGAAGTACAATTATGTCCGTCAGGGCTTTCATTCAATGGGAATTCCTGAACAATATCTCCTGTTTGAGCCATGATAGGTGCTGACCTAATCGGTAAACTCCAAGGAATATTAACAATAGTTTCCTCACTATCAACCTCATCAATTTCTGTATCTTCATTGACATCTTCTATTTCTTTTGATTCCTGGGGCTCCTCCACTTCCTCAGAATTTTCTACAATAGTGGAGAAAGGGTCCTCATCTTCCGGCCAACTCGAAGAATCATCTTCGCCCATGAACGAGGCACGCCTAACGGGCCTCTTAATATACCCGAATAACCAATATCGAATTTTAATTTTAACAATCGGGGCGCAACTCATAAACAAGTAGCATTTACTCTTATCTAAGGGGGATTGTTCATTTCAAAATCGAGAAAGAGGTATAGCCTCCCAATACGTGCTTTTTTCTATGCATTAAGAATTCCAGGACGTATTTTTAATCGGTTTATTTTTTATCCTTCATTAGATCGTAAAATTACAAACAGCGATTTGGAACTACTTGTCCATGATAAACAGAGGGGCTTGATACGCGTTATAAATTATGGAGAGAGGTTACATTGGACCCTAGATAGTGGTAAAGTATGTGATGCTGTTCCGTGGTTAGATAGAATTGAACCTCTAATTTCGTCGAATGATATTGTTTTTGATATAGGCGCCAATACTGGGGTTGTAACCAATTGGTTCGCTCACAGATGCCAGCATGTTCACGCCTTCGAACCTCACCCAGACAACTTTGAAAAAATAAAATCCCAAAAAAAACTACGTAACATGAATAACATAACAGTGCATGACATTGCATTGGGTAAAGAGAAGTCAAGAATGCAATTACACGTAAAGGAGTTCCATGGACATCATTCGCTTGGAGATGTGGTTAGTAGTCAGACAGTTGGTAAGATCGAAGTCAATGTACGCACGGTTGATGCAATATCAGAGGAACTTAAAATCGATAAAATCAATTTTATGAAAATAGATGTTGAAGGATTTGAATCAGATGTTCTTAGAGGCGCTTCAAGTCTTTTACAAAATAAGAAGATCGATTATATCCTATTCGAGCTACAAGATACAATATTGCACTCAATCAATAGAACTCTAAAAGAGGTTTTTGAAATAATTTTTGATGCAGGGTATCAGATAATTGATTTGAATGGCAATTCAATTGTAGACAGCACTGGCACAATATCTAACGGCGATTATTTAGCTTGCCTTGACGGCATTGCAACTGCTAAGAAATTATCACCTTCTGATTATGAATTGAAATGATTAAATTCAACGATGTGCGTCAACCAACCAAGACTTGACATCATCCCGTTCTTGATATCCCTTGCCGGCTTTAGTACCAACAACAGTTTCAATTGCAGCGGTTGATGCAATCTCAAGAGTTCTTTCACTCACAGGCCCATTGAATACAATTGCAATTGCTCCATCTGCTTCTTCTGCCGCCTTTGCTAATTTAGCAGGGCCAACAGGCTCAGAAACTGTACCATCAACCATTACGAAAAGGGCTTTCTTTGGCTCTAAATCATCGAGATGGTCAAAGAATTCATGAATTTCAGCTGGAACTTCCTTTTGCGCAAAAGTTTCATCCATATCATCGGCCCAATTTTTGTCCTCGACTCCTGCTTTCTTGTCATCTTGCTTTTGCTTTTTACTAATTTGATGAGCGAATTTACTTGCTTCAATTTTCATCGATAAGCATTTTGTAACAGTCTTTTGCGGGAGAAGTTCCCACTCCTGGCCAACTGGGGCTTGTGCAACAAAATCAACTTTCATCATTTCCATTAACTGGCTGAACAACATTTCCCCGCCTCTATCTCCATCGATTGCAAGAATAACAGTCTCCTTACCATTTGCTAAATCGATTAATTCTTGCTTCATTTCTCCTGCACCATCTGCACTTATAGCATTTTTAACGCCACAGTTTAGTAGGTTTCTAACATCATTTCTTCCTTCTACAACTATTAGTGAAGAAGAAGATTCGATATTTGGGCCACATGTCAGCCCGTGGAATGATGTAGCAGTTCCAACAGTCAAAACCGAGCGAACTTCCTCAATTACTGTCTTTGAGGCTGCCTCTCCTGAATTGACCATTTTCAACAATAACTCCTTTGCTCTGTCGACAACAGTGTTTCTCTTGTTAGCACGAATATCTAGAATTTCCATAACTACAATTTTTGCAGTACAAGGGCCTATTCTATCAATAGTTTCAAGCGACGATGCAATAATAGCAGTTTCCACATTATCTAGACTACTAGGTATAATTATCATTCCATGGACCTTTCCGCCCTTGGTTTCCATTTCAACATCTACATGCCCAATTCTGGCTGTACGTTGCAATTTTCTCAACTCTAACTCATCACCAAGTAGACCTTCAGTTTGACCCATTATGGCGCCTATGATGTCTTTTCTTTGTACGGTTCCATTTACTTTAATATCAGCGCGAATTTGGTATTTCATCGCCTTGCTCTGCTTTGGGCCATGCCCTCCGCGATGGTTTGATTTCTTTGCCATTTGAATATCTCCTTTAATATCCACATCTTGAACAAAAAGTCGGAAGGAAACCCCTCTAACTTTCCAAGGCTGCAAGACGAATCTTGAAGCGTGAACAAGATGTGAACAAACTTCCGACATTGCTATACTTATTGAATGCTCTTGTCAAAAAATAGCATTTTTATCGTTTTTTATTGAGCAACTAATTCAAGAACAGTAAGTGCATCGGCTAACTGTGTCCGAAGTTCTGTGCTATAGTTTGGAAGCCTTCCAAAGCACGATAGAAGTGATGCTAGTAGACGGTATTTTGACTAGAGAAGAGAAGCGTCTTGTCATTAAATTAGCCAGTGCGTTAAATCTTGATGAAGACGAGCCTTCCAAAATCTATGAAGCCATCAGGAATGGCAAATCAGTAAAAGGTGGAAATCCAATTACGCTAATAGAAGCTAAGGAGATTTACACTAAGGTGTTTGAAATTGCTATTGTTAATGCTTCGTTATCCCGTGACGAGTTTAGGGTTTTAGCTCATTTGAGAGATTTATTCGAAATAGACGATGATGAGCATGAGAAGATTGAAGCAGAACTCCGTGAAATTGTTAGAGAGAAATTCGAAGATCCGAATGTCATTGATAAAATGCTAGGAACTCTTAGAGACTCAGTTAATTTGGTCGGCGACTTATTCGATGTCGTTCGAAAGAAATCGACTGATGGTGCTAAGAAATGAATTTACAACTAGACCAACTACTGGCAGAAACATCGCCAATTATTCTCAAGTCTAAGCGCAAGACGATGAAATTTTTACTTCAAGCATACAAAGCAGGAACTCCCGGAGTTAATACCAAGCCGAAGACAGATATATTGGCCAAACAAGGCGCATTTTCTTTCCATTATGGCTGTACAGATCCAGAAATGCGAACCTTAACATCGTGGTTGTTAACTAATGCTCCTAGTAGGAAAAAGTTGGGGAAAATAATTCCTAAACTTTGGAAGAGACATGGCAAAGAAGACCTAAAGTTGGCAGGATTATTACTGGCAAATTTGGATGATGATGATTTGAAAGAAGATCCGTGGATTGTATTTATCCATTTATTCAATAAAAGTGAGCCGCTCGAAACAATTTTGGAAATTGCTGAGGAGATGAATCGCTCAGAGAAAAAAATTCCCGATGACGAATGGCTGATTGCAATGGCACAGCAGAGCGATTTATGGCACCAGATAGCCATGCTTTTTATTTCCGTCCGAGGCCAAGGTATAGGGGAATTGAAACAATTGGTGAAATCCGCACCTAAGGGCGGCGAGTTATTCGAAAAGATAAGAACTAACTTATTAAAATCAAATACTTGAAACACCGGTTTAACTTAGCAGTATCATGAGTGAGAGATTTCTTCCAACCGAAGACCCAGTGATGGAGTCGGTATTACAGTGGACGGTCAAAAGAGATGCTCAAGACGTTAGGCGCCTGTTAGAATGGTTACCCGAGGCTCGCTCTTCAAGGGAGAGAAAAGCACTATTGGAACGAGTTAGAAGTTTATTACTAGAATTAGAAGGTGCAATGAATAGACTTGACGAACTTCATTGATGATAACCATGACTACCTTTGTTATTTTAGCCGGTGGAAAAAGTTCTCGCATGGGTGAAGATAAATCTCTAATGAAAATGGGAACACGCCGAATCTATAATTTGTGTAAAGGAATAGAAAATTCGAAAATAATTACTCTTTGTGGCGATGTATCTAGAATCAATTTGTTTGAAGGAGATGTTTGGTCGGACCCCTCTGATTTATCTGGAGCATTAGAAATAATTAAGTGGTGTATGAATAATATCGAAGGTAAAATCCAGTTTATTCCATGCGATGCATTTAACCTAGGACAAGAAGGAATTAGATGGCTTCAAAGTTTTGAAAATGCAACCCCAGTAGATAGTTTTGGAAATCGGCAACCCTTGTTATCCTTAATTTCAAATAAAGAATTAATTAATTTCTCGGGTGTAAATATTAGAGAGCTTTTTGCAGATATACCCTCGGTAACAAGCGATGAATTGGCAAATCATTTCAACAATTTCAACACCAAAGACGATGTATCAAAATTAAATTAGTAATGAGTGAATTCTACGCCTTCAATGGCATGAGTCACTTTATGGCCGTTTTCCACAACGGTTCCAATAATTTCAACACCAGCCATTTTTTCCTGTAACCAATTACAAATAGTCTCTGCTTTATCGGCACTGACTGCTATAATTATTCCAATTCCCATATTGAAAGTACGGTACATTTCGCGTGTTTCAACTCCTCCAATTTCTTGCAGCCATAAAAACTCTGGATGAACGGTGAGGGGGTTACTGATATGCCAGCCTAGTTCATCATGAAGACGTAATAGATTGGATAAACCGCCTCCAGTTACATGACAAATTGCACGCAGGTCACTTATTGAGAAATCAGTATTTTTCTGGGCATGATGGATCAAATCAACCACTGGATCGCAATAGATTCTTGTTGGATTTAGGAAAATTTCTCCTAATGTTATTTTCTTATTCTCATTACCTACAAATCTCAAAACATCTCTACCGATACTTTCTGCATCAAAAGGAGCCTCACTAGTATAGTCGTAGTTTGAATGCTCGATAATTCGACGAACTAATGAATAACCATTGGAATGAATTCCAGATGAAGGGAGTCCAATTAGAAGATCTCCTTGTTGTAGATTCTCCCCAGTAATTGCCTCACCTTTCTTGACATATCCTAGCGCTGTACCAGATAGGTCTAACTCGGTTACAATACCGGGTAATGATGCGGTTTCCCCTCCAGCTAATGTTACTCTAGCAAGTCGACATGCTTCAGTGAGAGATGCTCCTAGGGCAGCATGGGTTTTAGGGTCCGGTTTGGGTACAGCAACATAATCGACAAATGCAATTGGTTCCGCTCCAACACATAGTAAATCATTGACATTCATTGCCATACAATCTATACCAACTCCGCCCCACTGGTTGAGGAGCGAGGCAATCTGAAGTTTACTTCCCACCCCATCAGTTGCCAAAGCAAGAAGGTGTTCTCCAAATTCAATTAATCCACCAAATCCTCCAGGTAGGTCAACAGGCGCACCAGGAGTTCCAGTAGTACGAACAGAACGCCCCAAGGAAGAAATCAATGAAGCCACAGCCGAACCTTCCAAATCAATATCTACGCCAGCACTTGCATAGTCCATTGGTTCGTCCATGATATTCCATCCATAGGGGACTGATGAATTAACCGGCTCAACTCATCAGTGATTTAGATAGCAGCGGTAGGCTAGTATCTAGCCTGAAATCGATGCCTGAATGCGTTCCATCAAATTCTTCCCAAATGTGATTAATTCCCAACTCAGATAGCCTAATTGCCAACTTACGACTTCCATATTGAATGCCATACTGATCTTGATTTCCACAATCGAAAAATAATAATTTTAATGAATTAAGATTATTTGAATTAGATTCAATCAATTTTAGAGTATCGAATTCAAGCCATTTAGACCATCGATGTTCATCAAGTTCACAATATTTCATATCAACAGGTAATTGAATTCCCAAAGGATTGTCAGCCTCGGAAATACCGGGGTCATATGAAGCAGCCATAGCACAAATCATCAAAGTGTGAAAATCATCTGAACTCATCTTTCCAGCTTTCATTACTGAGTCAACGTAATTAGCCGGTGAATCATAACGGGAAATATGGGTAATAGTTTCAGCAAAAGTAGGCATGAACATAGTTTCAAAACCAACATCACCAGAATGACTTACAATACCATCCCATTGGCTTGGATTGGTTAAAGCATTATACATCGCACCATAACCTCCAGAAGATTTTCCAATTAAGCCGAACTTTCCATTACATGAATAGCGTTGCATAATCGAATCTTTAAGGTCGCTAGATAACCATGTACTCCAATTTCCCATTACAGGGGAATCAACAAATTGATTGCCACCTAAAGAAGTAAAAGTATCAGGTAAAACTAGCAAACAAGGAGGCATTTCACCATTTCCAACCAACCTCTCATGTCTTTGCAATATACTCTCAGAGAAAGCCTTCCACCCTGCTCTTGCAGGCCCTGAAGAGGTAAATGGCGCTAGGTAGATAATCACAGGTAATTTTTCACCTTTATGAATCAAATCAACACCTTCGGGAGCAATATGAACTAAAATTTCTCTAGAGGTAGGATCTCCAAGACGATTTTCTAATAGTTTGGAATCAAGCACATATCTATCAATTTGACCAAGAACGGGCGCAAAAGAGTGCTTGGGCATAAACACTCTAGAAGTTCATTACTCATTGGTTCTGCGGTCATGGCTTATGGGCAGTGGACATGGGTATTTTTATCAAAAAAAGGATACAAAGCCACATTTTCTCCAGTGGAAGCGTAGGGGTGGGGGAATAGGTAGAAAAGAGTAGATAAACAGTTGGCGATTTGCATAACTGTTCGCGACATTGTGAGGGGGGTGATGAGTTGTTACAAGAGTTTGATTTACCAGCACGATGGACTTCAATGATTCAAGATCTATATGCTGAAGCAGTTCATAATCTCGCACAAAATTGGCCAGATGAACAATCCTTAGAAGTTTCATATAGAATAATTGAGGGATTTGACGATGAATTTGCACATGACATAATCGAACATCCAGAACTACACTTCCATGCAGCAAATCATGCACTTAGACAGTTTTTACGAGATGCTGGACATCCCAATATGTTTCCATTTGTTCGCATTGTTCATCTACCAAGCGACCAAGTAAGAATAGTGTCACAATTGCGTTCAGATGACATTGGACAGATGTTAGCAATAGATGCGGTTACAACTAAAATTTCAGGCGTAAGACCTAGGATTTATTCTGCCTCATTTGAATGTGCGTCTTGTGGACATGTAATGATTGTGAATCAACCAAATGAACAAGAATTGGTAGAGCCGATCGAGTGTTCTCAAATCGATGGTGGTTGCGGAAAGCCAAAGCGCCAAACCAGATTTGTTTTACAACAAGATGAATCGATATTGATAAATTCTCAATTCATTGAACTTCAAGAACTTCCCGAACAAATGAAAGGTGGCATTCAGCCGGAAAGGATAATTTGTATTGGAGAACATGATTTAGCAGGTAAATTAAATCCGGGCGATAGAGTGAAGGCGAACGGTGTACTGTTTATACGCTCACAAAGAAAGGGAGGCAAGGATACACCGGTATTCGACATATTCCTTAGAATACACTCACTCGAACGTCAAAATGTACCTTTAGAAGAAATCAAAATTTCAGAAGATGAAGAATTGGAAATTAAAGAATTGGCTAGTAGAAATGACATTTACGACTTATTCACTAAGAGTATAGCACCATCTATTTTTGGAATGGACCGAGTAAAAGAGTCCTTAATGCTCCAACTCTTTGGTGGAGTAGCACGATTGAACCCAGATGGTACAAGGAATAGAGGGGATATTCATATTCTCCTCATGGGGGATCCGGGTGTTGCTAAATCACAATTATTGAACTACATGTCAAGAATTTCCCCGCGTGGAAGGTTTACTTCGGGTCAATCTGCTTCTGCAGCCGGTCTTACAGCTGCAGCAGTTCAAGACTCTGCAGCTGAAGGCCGTTGGACTTTAGAAGCGGGCGCCTTGGTTCTAGCAGATTTAGGATTGGCTGCTATTGACGAATTCGATAAGATGAATGAAGGCGATAGATCTAGTATGCACGAGGCAATGGAGCAACAAACGATTTCCATTTCTAAAGCCGGTATCAATGCTAGTCTAAGAACAAGGTGTGCAGTACTCGCTGCAGCCAACCCGAAAAATGGACGGTTTGAGCCAG
>MDTA01181716.1_pt1 | contig 21705 bp, 31 predicted proteins | sample 811151 | NCBI WGS metagenome assembly MDTA01 (sample SAMN05326648, study PRJNA326480) | marine metagenome | isolation source: seawater | place: Indian Ocean: South | collected 2010 | reverse complement strand
CTAATCAATTACCTTTTATAAATTTAGGAGAATGGACTGCTCCAACATCTACTTGTGTAGATACATCAACTACTACAACTACTACTACATCTAGCACAACATCTAGTACAACATCTAGTACAACTACTACTACATCTAGCACAACTACTACTACAGTTCCGCCACCTCCTCCTCCCCCAGAAACTACTACGACTACTTTACCTCCTGTTGTTGAAGTAGTAATGGATGATGGTACTGTAGCAGAATATGAAACATATGAAATTGAAGATGGTACTGTAGATAGAGATAATCAAAGGAAAAAAAATGAAGAGCTTTATGGTTGTTATGTTACTGATATTGCTTTGGAACGTGGTGATTGCGATATACCTGAAGAAATTGTAGATACAACAGATGAAGAAATTGATGATTGGGATACAGAATATGAAGAAATTGAAGAAGAATACGATACCGAAGGAGAGTTTCCTGATGATGTTGTTGTGGTATTGGAAGTGGACGATGACTATGAAGATGAAGACATTATTGAACTTACTGAAGAAGAAATTCTTGAACTTGAAAAACAAATGGAAATTGATGCTAAAGCATTGGAATTGGAAGAAGAACTTGAAATTCTTGAATTTGAAAGTGAAGAAGAAGCAGAAGAGTTTATTGAAACATATCTTGAAATTGAAGAATACATTGAAGAACTTGATGAATTTGAAATTGAAGAAGTTACTATTGAAGATATCCCTGAAGACATTGTTATAATTATTGAAGAAGATATAGTTGAGGAAATAATTGAAGATGAGTTGGACAAAGAGATACCAGGAGATGACATTGTTACAGAAGATACAATTCCGACAGAAGAAGTTTTGGTTGAGCCAATACAGGAAGATGTTGAGGAAAGACCAGTTGAGGAACTTACAGAAGAAGAAGTAGCTGTAGAAGTAGCAGAGATAGAAGAAGTTGTAGAAGTTCCTATTGTAAAAGAAGACGCTACAGAGGAAGAAGTTGCTGAAGCCATTGAAGAATATGTTGAAGAACTTGAAACAGAAGAAGTTATTGAAGTACTTGAAGAAGTTAACGACGTTGGTGTACAAAATTTAGAGGAAGTTTCTGAAGAAGTACAAGAAGTTATTCAAGCTGTAGTTGAAGAAGCTATAGAAGAAGTTGAAGACCTTACACCAGAACAAGTTGAGGTTGTTGCTGAAGTATTACAAGTTGAAACTGAAGATGTTGAGATTATTGCAGAAGCAGTTAAATCAGACGAAGCAGTAGCAGAAGCTGTAGAAGAATATGTAGAACGTGCTGTTGAAAATGCAGATGTTGAAAACTATACATTAGCTGATGTTGTTACAGAAGTACAATTTGAAAACTTTATAGATAACCCTATAGAAACAATTATAGATATAGACATAGAAAATATTAATATATCTGACATAGGTAGTGACATGACTACTGACCAAAAGGAAAAAGCACAAGAAGTTGTAGTCCCTGTAATCTTGACTAGAATAGCTAGTATGGCTGCGTTTATATTTAGGAAAAGCTAATGTTTAAAAAATTATGGAATTGGATTGTTGAAGCAATTAAAGAAACATTAAATTTAAGTTGGACTTTAGTAGGTTTAGTTATTGCAACATTAACACTTACTGGTTCAGCTCAACAAGTTACAGGTCTTGCTACTATAATTACGCTAGCTATATGGTTATTGACTATAGGATTTAGAAAAGAAAAACCTAATAAAAATAAAGGGGTGAGTAGATAATGGATTGCTGTGGCAATGGTTGTTGCGGAGGTAAATAGTGGAAGCAAAAGTTAATTTAAGTCAAATATTACAAGGTGGTTTAGCTGCTTTAGTTGGCTGGTTATTTAAAACTGTTAATGATTTACAACAAGAAGTAGCAACATTAAAAGCTCAAGTTAATGCTTATCAAGAATCTATTGCAGGATTTAATCAAAATTTAATAGTCATAGAAGAAGTTATTAGAGAAATACTATTTAAGGTAGGAGGATAATGGAATTAGAAGTAGTAAGAATTAGCTCACAAGAAGACTCAACATCTGGAATTTTATTTGATGTTGTTAATAGTAAGCGTAAATTTCTTTGTTATACGTTAGAAGATGAACAGCGTGATGTAAAAGTCTGGGGTGAAACTAGAATACCTGCTGGTAGATATAAACTTTCACTAAGAAAAGAAGGTGGATTTCATAGTAGATATGAAGCTAAATATGGTGAAATGCATCAAGGTATGATACATGTTAATGATGTACCAGGATTTCAATATATCCTATGGCATACGGGTAATACTGACGAAAATACAGCAGGTTGTTTGCTATTAGGAGATTCACAAACAAGTAACCTTGTGCAAAAAGATGGATTTGTAGGTTCAAGTGTTAATGCATATAAGAAAGTTTATCCTTATGTATCTTCTGCTATACAACAAGGTGATGTATATGTGACATATATAGACTACGATGGAAATGTAAATACTAATGACAATAAAGATGTAAATAGTAATGACATATTAGAGAAGCTTTCTGAAATATCAGGAGAAATTAAGATATTAAACGCTAAACTAGATGGAAGAAAGATTACATAATGCCAGTATATAAACAGTTTAAACCTAGTAGAAAGTTCGGTAATACAACCGAAAATGACTTACCCCTAGGTGGAGATGAAGACCCTTATAAAGATACTTCTCCAGAAGACCTTCAGAGACAAAAAGAAAAAAATATTGCTGAAGGTGGTTGGGATGGTAGTACTTCAGAGTACGAAATAGAAGGTGGAGCTTCAAGAGGCTTCACTAAAAGTGGTCGTCCTATGACCCCAGAAATGGGTAAAGAAATAACTGTAACTGGTAAAGCAGCAGATATTAATAAGTTAAGTAGCATAATAGGTACGTCAGGACAAGGATATGGCAAATCTTCTGCTGTATCATACGACGTAAAAGATATTACTTTAGGGCAAATAGAAGAAGGTATTGAACTTAGAAAACAAATATTAGGTGAAAGCACTATTCCTGGTGGTATAAAAGGAATAGGTAGTGCAACAATTGATACACAAGCAGCAGCACAAGTTAAAGCAGATATTAAAGTATTAGAAAAAGTTAAAGAATCCACCATAGCTAATATTAACAAAAGCGTAGGCTTTACGTCAAGAGAAGGTGCTGTTATTGATGTAACAACTGAAAGACAAATTAGAGGTCTTGCTTTAGACCATGGAATTATTCAAAATTTTAATGATGCAAGTACTAGAGATTTAGATAGATTAAGTGGTCTTGCAGATTATATCGTTGTTGGTAAAAAAGAAGGCAAATCAATGGCAAAAATTAAAGATGATTTTAGATATGATTATGATTTTATTACAAGTCAAAATGTTCAAACAGGTACCGGTATCAGTGCTGGAAGTGCAACAGGAGGTATAACTGAACCACAAGGTTGGGGTAAAGGTGTAAATCCTAATAGAGATTTAAATGCTTATAGAGCTATATATGGAACATTTGGAACAAAAAATACTATAGAAAGTAGAGCACAAAATGTAGTTACTCAAGGTCCTGCATTTACCAATGAAGGTGAACCTTTTAGAATGGGACCAGGTGGAAATGTAGGTATGAGTGTTAGAGAATTAGACCATATTAATAGAGTATTTAGTCCTCAAGTGGAAACAAATTATACACAAGCTAGAGGAAATGTTACTTCAACTGAAAAAGTAGCATATAGTATTGATGAATATGAAGCAGCAGGTAGAAGTTTATTAGGTCCAGAATGGAAAGATTTTAAAACTGCTACTGCAAGTTTTGATGCAGCTAAAAAAGCAGGTTTTCAAGTAATTGCTGATACAAATATTACTACTGGTAAAGGTATAGAAGGCCAAACTATAAATGTATTTAGACCTGATATGAAAGATGCTAAATGGCAAGATTATTATGGTATACATAAAGCTATAGAAGCTGAAGCAATAGTTAGAACTAGAATTGTTAGAGAATATCAAAGTTATAGTGAAGATGTTTTAGGTAAAAAAAGTTCTTCTATAGCGGGAATACAAGAATATCTACACGGAACAGGACGTAGTAAAGATTATCATTTGTTTGATAATTTTGCAACTAGACAAGCAGCGGGTACTTCGTATCGTGCTTCTAACACTATAGTTACTGACCCGTCACAAATTGGCGATGACCCTGATGACCCAATGAGAAAGAAAAAAAGAATACCTTTAGTTGGTGGAGCTGCTGGTTTAGGTGTTATACTTAGAGGAGGCGGCGGTGGTAGGAGTCATAGCCAATGATAGAAAAGTTTAAAAGAGCAAGAAACTCTGATGGGACGTTCAAGACGGATGTGAAGTGGACCCCTTGGAATGAAGCATGGAGTTATAAAATGAGTGATGACTTAAAAGATATGTTAGAGCGAACAGCTTGGACATTCATTGAAGCATTTATCGGTGCGTTGACAGTTGCCCCATTAGTTGGTGTAGAAGCTGAAACAATTCAGTTAGCTGCGTTAGCAGGTGGTGGTGCTGCATTAGCAGTAATTAAAACATACGCTAAAAAACAAATTAGTAAGTAGTAATTATGGCTAAAGCTGACCCAAAGAAAAAAGATAAACAAGATATTGGTGGTTTAGGTTTAATAGCTGGTGGTACAGGTGTTAAATCTTTTGGTGCTAATTATATTCCTAGTGGTACTAGCCACGTTGGATGGAAAGATGTAAAAAAAGGTTTTCATACAAAACATTGGGGTCCAATAGAATCACAAAGATGGAAGCTAAAATCTGGTCAAACCTTTGAATGGAAAAGAGGTATTGGAGAATATAAAGGTCAATTTCAAAGCCAATTAATGACTGAAAATAAACGAAGAGGTTGGTCTAAAGGTGGTAAAACACATAAAAATATAACTACTAGAACTTATAAGCAATGGACAAAGAGTTATCCTACATCATTTACTGCGTATAAAGGTACGCCTGACCAGATAAAATATAAATGGGCTGATGGTAGTAGAATTGGACCTACTAATTTTGAACATAATCAATTTAAAGCTACACAACGTAAAACTACATGGAGAACTTCTATTAAAGGTGGTGAAGCTGCAAAAGCACAAACTGGTTTAGGACGTGATAGATTTGGTTTAAGTATTAAAGAAACAAAACAATATGGTAAAGGTATTCGATATAAAGGTAATAGAGGTATTGTAATCGATGTACTTGGTAGTAAAAATAGAAAAGTATTGAAACCTGCTGGAAAATTTTTATTTCCTAAGAATGAATATGCTGTACATTATTTAGATAAAGCAGGAAATGTTAAAGGTTTAATTAAAAGAGGTAGTAAATTAGGTACAAAACTTTCTAAATTAACTACACCTCAAATAACTGCAGGAGCAAAACTTGTAGGTAAAGGTGCATTAAAACTAGCAAGTGGTGCAAATGTTGTTGGTGCTGCGTGGATGGCATATGATGCAATGAAGTGGGCTCAACAATGGCACAAAGATAATCCAGATTATAAGAATAAGAAATATAATAAATATGGAACAGGTGGTTATTAATGGCTAAAAAAAGTAAACGTCTTAAGAAACCATTTGACGCTACTACTCAAGGTTTAGGTCGTAATGAAATGCAACGTAGAACTCAGCAACATAATATATTAGCTACTAAAAAGTATGAATCTTATAAAGCTTTAAATTTAGGAATTGATGCTAAGTGGGTTAATAAAAATGTTCAAGGTAATGAGATGAATCCTTGGGTTATGAAAACAATTGGTCAAATGGTAGGTCAACAAGAAAGAGCTAATAAGCAAATGAGAGATGCTTTAAAGATGTGGGATACAGCTAGTAGATTTGAACAAACTAAAGGTTCACAAACTACATATAAAAGTAATCTTAAATTAGATAAGTATGCTACAAAAAGAAAACGTTATAAAAAGTTAGGAGATTAATATGCCTATTAGTAAAAAAGGTAAAAAGAAAGCTTATAAAGTTTCTAAGAAAAAATCTGGTAAAAGATATTAATCTTTAGGATTATACCATCTATACTTTACAGTAAGTTCGTCCCCACGTTTTAATGAGGACTTGGTAACTAAATAAAAAGCTACTTCACTTTCAATTAATTCACAATTAGGTTCATCAGAATGGTTTATAAACCCACCTAATGGTGTACGAATAAGTTCATTATCAAACGAACTGTTAGGTATTTTAATATGAGACAGGCCAAGAACTACTTCTGGTTTTATTTTCTTGTCAGTGAATAGTCCTTGTCCATGTATTTTAGAATTTTGTATATATAATTTTTTTGGTAATGGTTTATATGTCATTTAAATCATCAGGATATTTCCATTGTTGTTCAGGTACAAAGTATTCTCCCTCACGACTAAAGTCCCATACCTCCATAATATCATCCATGGTTGGTAACTTACTAGCACTTTGGTAGTTTCCTGTATAAATAACATCGGTTACATATCTAGCCATTAACCTAGTTACCTTTCCATTTTTATACGCTTTATGAAATTTCATATCATTAAGGTGTTTAAGCCTCATTAAATGGTGAAGTGTTTTTTCTGTAACTTCATTCGATTGTTTCTTGGTTAGCTTTCTTGTCATCTCTCCATTACTATTTGTCAATCTCATATGTTTAGCTGTACTGTATCTATTGTTAGCAAACTTAGCGCCGTCTTCTAATAATATTCCAGGTCTATATGAAAAAGACATTGTTATAGACATAGTCTTTTTGTCAATTATATAATATACATAGACTTCTTTACCCTTTGGTGTCAAGCCAAGAAAACGCTTGCCCCCAAATTCATTAAGCTTTTCGGCATTTGCCAACCTAGCTTCTCTAGTTTTGTTCGCAACTATACTTTTCCCCATCACCTTTGTAGGTGCTTGACGTTCTTCTTTAGTTGCAAAAGCTTTACCCTTTCTTATACTCATGGACATATATGTCCTCCTTCTTCTAAATCTTGTAAACAATCTTCACAAAAGTACTCTAATCCTGGTACTGGATGTGACATTATTACTCCTCTTCTTGATTTAATTCCCACTGTGTATTGTAATCTGATACAAACTGTGTAATTAATTCATCTACTTTTTCTATGTTAGGTATTTGCTGCAAGGCTGCGTTTCCTAAGACTCCAATTAAATTAACTGCCCAGTTACGTAGTAACATAGGGCTACTAAATATATTTTCTTTTTCTCTTTCTGTCATGTGTTCTCCCAACAATGTTTACTGCTATTCCAATGGTGCCAACCGTCGTTTCGTATTAACCACGAAGCAACTGCAGTTGACACTTCTGGATTAGTTCTATTACTTATAATACCTAATTTAGGTGTTAACCATGCCCAGGTATTATCATTAAATTGCCAAAGACCTACGTCTTTAGTTCCGTCTTTATTAACACCAACTGCATTTGGCTTTCCTCTAGATTCACAATAAATAATTTGTAATGATTTTATTACATCTTCATCATTATCAAAATATTTATTAACTAAAGGTAACCATTGGATAACATATTCTACTTGTCTATATGTATCTCTACATGTCAAATAGTCATTCATATCATCTACGGTTGGTGTCATTAGCAACCCGCATGTTATGATAGTATTAACTAACATTACTTTGTTGCAGCTGTCGCCTTTGTTTCTGCTGGTGTTGAAATTAAATAATACATAAAATGTCCACGTTTTTTCATTGGAACTGTAGCTATATCATAGCCATCTCTTCTTAAATCATGTATTACTCCACCAAACCTTGTACACATTAAATCAAATACAAACTCCCCATTACTTATTGGTTCATCATTTCTATGTTCAATTAATATATATTCAATTAATTGTGATTTGCTTTTAATATATTCAGGTATTCTTTTACCTCTAAAAGATTTTACTATCATTTATTTTTTCCTCCTTATGATAACGTTGTACTTTACACAACCAACATTCCGACAACCTATAACTTTCTTGTTGTCTTTTGTAAATGCCTTTAAAGCTTGGTTGCAATTTTTACAGTGGTTTTTCTGCATTAATATTCCATTTTTCTGGAATATCGGATGAGTTTAACCACCATGACTTACGCCATTTACCAGTGTGTCCACCACATACTACAGGGTCGTTAGTAGAACAAACAAAGTCTGGACTTCTGTCAGACTTTTTATTGTTACGATTATCATATACCTTAGAATTACACCAAGGGCATACTAAATCCTCACGATATTTCTTACGTTCTTCCAATTTTTCTACCACCTCTTTTACTGTACCTGATAATGGACCATCGGGTTTTTGTTCTTCTGGTTTACCATTAGTTATGTCAGTAACTTCTCCCATTATAGTTTGTATTCTTACTACAACATCTTCTTCATCAGATAAATCTGGTAGAGTACTTGACTTTTCAATAAATGTTAAGTATCTATCTACTTGTTTATCACTCCATAATGATTTATCTTTTGGGAATTTAAGTACAGTTGCATACTTATTAGCATTACCTATTATAATTTTTATGTTTTCTGGACTGCAATCCCTTAATATTTCCGATACTGTATTTGCTATAAATTTTACGTCTGCCATTAGAATGGTGCTTCTAGTTCATCGTCATCTGTTGTATCTTCTGTCTCATCAGATGTACCTAAAATGTCATCCATAATAGCATTCATACGTGCTTCATCTTCTTTAGATACTTTGTTTTCTTTCTTGCGCATATCTACTTTAGTAACTTCAACCTTAGCGTCGTTGTCGGCCATTTCTTGTGTGTAACCTCCAGGACCTACTGCTGTAGCTTCTTCTTCTGACTGAACACTGCCAGACCATAGTTCTACACCTAAACCAAATCTCATGCATGCACGTTTGAATGCGTCAGATTCTGCATCTTTAAGATTTGTACCATCATTAAACTTTTCATTGTTTAATTTAAATGTATCAATATCTCCGAAACCATCGTAACTTCCCATACCCTCTATGGTTATAGTTCCTTTAGCTCCGACTATTCTTTTTTCGCCATTATGTATACCATATACTGCTTCACATTGCCAAGTATAAGGTATCCCACTGTCACGTAATCTCTCTACATAATGTGCATGGGGTACATAATCTCCGAATTTTCCTGCTGGTGCTTTACGTACTAGCTCCTTAGGAAATGGTTTTAGTAAGACGTCCTTACTCATATGATTCTCCTTTTCATATTCAATTATGGGGACAGTCAATCTATCCCGGATGGGGAATGACTGGCCCATTCAACTATTATACTTTATTCTTCTTCTAAAGCCAACAGTTGTCTTAAGCTTGTGATACCTCTTTTAACTGGTACCATCTTCATTTCGTTCATGTCGTTTACTAATATAAAGTATGGTTTATCGCCTATGCCAGCAAACTCCACACCATGCAAACGCCATTTCTCATTGACATTTGTATCTGTCATATACTATCCAATTGTTCTATACACTATCTAACTTTACCAAGTATTCTGCTGTCACGCCAGTACCTGGCTTACAAAATAGCAACCATTGGCACGGTCTGCCCATACTTGCTAACTGTTCTAGTGCATATGTATTATAACTTTCAGTACTTCCATTAACCCAAAGGCGAATATCATTAAGATACATTGTTGTTGGTGTATGAAAATGTCCAGCAATAGCGTAATCAAAGTCAGGCATTAGTCCATTTGCAGCTAATGTCTTCCAACCTTGTAGCTTTTTACCGAATCCATACCATGGAAACCCGCTAAAACCACGTACATTGTCGCCATGCCAGATAAAAAACTTACATTTCTTACCTAAATTTGCTATGTCGAACCAGTGATTGTCGCCTGTACTGTCAGGTATAGTCCACTTTATCCTTTCTTCATCTCTATATATCATTGACATTATGCTTCCTAGCATTCTGTCAGCGTTGCTATCAGGGTGATAGTCTTTTCTATTTCTTCCACCTAAATGTCCATGGTTTCCTATAACCCAATGAACATCTACTTCATCAAAGTTAGCAAGTAATATGTCAAAGAACTTTGTCATTATTCTTGGTCCATCAACTGTTACTTGTTTATATAAGCTTGAATCTATTAGGTGTGTTTGACCAGGAAATATAAGTTCGCCTTCTATTATATCTCCTGCAGCAAATACAGCTACTTTACGTATAGGATGCGCCTGACGCTGTATATTTGTAAGTTCCACTACTTTCTCAGCATACGCAATTACTCGTTTCTCAGCTACCTCTGTGTTGTATTCAGGGGTAACCTTAGCTAATTGTATATCACTAAGTACAGCTATAGCTATTTCCTCTTGTTTAGTTTTTTTAGAACTAATAGGTTTAGGAATTTTAGGTTTATCCCAGATATTTAAATTAGTTTGTACAGCTTCATATACAGCGTCAATTAAATCTTCTTTACGATTCTTCGCTTTATCAAGTTGTTTAAGTAATTTAAGATTATCTTTCTTTAGTTCTTGTATCTGCTTACTTTCTGCTTCAGCAAGTAAATCATCTATGTTTTTTTTAGGCATTACCCTTCTCCAATTCTATGAGATACTTTCTAATTGCAGACTCTGATATTTTTATATCAAAGTTTTCTCTTAATAACCTATGTACTACATAAGGTTTTAAGTGTATTCCGTCTTTAGTTACCCTGTCTTTCAAAGCAATCCAAAATGGCATAGCGTCCTTTGTTATTTGACTTTCGACAAAATTAGAACCTCGTTTACCATTCTCTGCTTCGATTAGCATTTGTTCAATGTCCATATAAGTGATACTAACAGGAAAAAACAGAATGTAAGTAATTAAAAACGAATGTAAAAGACCTTAGCTTTCCTCTCCACACCAGACAGCACCTAAGCACGCATTAGCGCTCCTTAAAATAAAAAACTTAAAATTAAAAAAGCCTTACCTTACCCGTCCCAACCAGACAGCACCTCAGTCTTGCACTGCAGACCAAACCATAGCTCATTAAAATTTCGATTGCACACGATGTACCCTGCTTTACAAAGGAAAGGAGGACTTCGCACTGTTGCCAGTTACAAGGTACATCTATATGTTATATGATATTTATAGAGAGTAATATCTCTATTATTGTAGTCGATTTATTTCTAAAGCAAATTGTTTTACTTCTTCAATATTCGCCAACCTTGTAATGTTGTTCCTTTTCATCTTTTGATAACAGTCTTGTAATAAGTTATAGGAGTTAGAGTTATGTTTACCAAATACATACATATCACTTACCCATATTCTTGCTGGTTTTTGTTTAGCTAACCAGTCTAATGCTGGGCCATCAACTAAGTTACCACCACCAGACCATTTACTTAAATAATCTGTAGTAACACGTTTACCACCAGCACCTATAATTCTTAATGCACCTTTTTCCCATTCTCTAGATTCTGTTCTATCGTTATACATAGCTATAGTTACAGCTGGTAGTTCTTGCATAATTTCTAAGATATCTTGTCCATTAAACGCCATAGAACCTGATGCGTCTATTAATATAGTCCCACCATATGTTCTTTGTTTCTGTTTAAATATCTTTTTATCAACACAATATCTATTAATGTACTTAGGATTAGTACCGTATTCCATTGGTCTATACTCACGACCTTTGTTTAATTGTGATTGCATATTAACTTCTAATGGTCCTTGTATAACATCCATTATTCCCCAGTCGCCTGAATAATCATCACTTGGTTTGTAATTCATAGCTGTACGCATTCTATCGTGAGTAACTTGTTGTTTAGTTTGATAGTTACGTTCTTCTAATGATAAGCCACTACCTTCGCCATCGCCTTCGCCTTTATTATCCATATTAGCTTGTTGTTGTTTAGCATTTTGTCTAGCTTCGTGTGCTAAACGTGATGCCTCAAGAACTTGATGTTCTTCAGGTTGCTCATCAAAGTCATCCCTTAATAAGTTAAGTTCTTTAGCAACTTGTCTAGTTTTTCTGTATGTAGGTTTATAACTATTATCTGACCAGTAACTATTTTTACGTTTTCTTATTAGTCTGTTGTAAAAATAACCAGCTCTATCTAAAGCAAAATCTACTTGCATTGTTCTTAACTTAGTTAAATATAAACCATTATCTTTTGCTTTTAATTCTTCATACACTTCTTTAAAAGATTCATATTCAAAATTATTAGCTTGAAAATGACTTCTATATCTGTCTTTAAAAATATTACCATTTTCATCTAACTGATAACCATTTGTACTATTCCACATTGAAGCTAATAAATAACATATTATTTCAAATTCAGAAGCTACAAGTATCATTTCTTCATGCTTTTCTAGAACTTTCTTTTGACACATAACCCAGTCATCTATAGACATTTCTCTTTGTGCTAATAAATAACCTATACGAACTTCTTCAATAACTTCTACAGCTATTTCACTTTCGTCTTCTGTTAATTTACCTATAGTTTTAGGTGACCATTTAACATGTGCTAGTTCATGTCTTCTAATTTGTTTAGCATGATAACTTTCACACATAGGTAATGGACATTTATCGCCAAAAGGTACATACATTTCTTTTGACATATTTGATGTACGTGGTCTTTCAGCGTCTTCAAATATTTTCCAACCACCCTCTCCTGATACAATATCAGGAAAAGGTACTTTGGCTAAATGACTTTTAGTACGTGTCCTCGTCGTTCTCATCTTCTGTGTTCCTTTCTAAGTCTCTTGGGTCTACTTCATCTGATAAAAGTATTGCGTCTAATAATTCTTCAGCTCTTTCGCCAAATATTAAATACGCAGCTTCCTTTTTATCTACACCTTTTTCAATTAGTTCAAAGAACTCTCTCCAAGCTCTAATTGATAACCTAGTTTCTATATCTTGCGATAAAGATGTTTCCTTAACTACTGATATCCAGCTTTCAGGAAACTTTTCTAAAGCTTTTGGATGTATTTCATCAACGTTAATCTTTACTGGGAACCTATCTTTAAGTGCCATAGGTAAACTCTCAGGTAAAGAGTTAGTTGTTGCTATAACAGTAAATCCTTCAGCTGGTTTTACTGTTTCTTTATTGTCATTATTTAATGTCAATTGTGCTATATCCTTATCATCCAATATTGCATGTAAGAATGTCATAGCGTCTGGACTAGCGTGGTCAATTTCATTGACTACTAATCTACCACCGTTACGCCATGCTTGAATAGCAATACCATCATGCCATTCAAATCCGCCGTCTGAAGAAGGTTTATAGAAACCCTCTAAGTTTGCTGAAGCTGTATCTTCAGTCATTGTGATTTGATATACGTTCGGGTCTCCGTCCATATTCAAACCTACTTTTTGTGTTGCAGCTGCATATGTTTTACCAGTTCCTGGTGGCCCATATAACAATATTCTATCTGCATTTCCGATAGCCGAAGCTACCAATTGCCAACAATCCAATGTTGCTCCTTTCTATTATTTCTCTATTTATTTGGTAAAAATGAACAATATATATCTATATATCCGTCCTCATTTTTACGTTGTTTAATTTGAAAACGTCCCTTATTAGCTAAATGTTTTATATTAGCTTGAGTCATGTTTTCAATGTTTGCTTTAACACCTGATATCCAATTATCAGTTGTAGCTATTATGTACCATACTTCTGGTGTAGATAAAAGGGTTCTAACTTTGTCATCTGTTAATATAGATGGTTGTTTACCGCTTCTATTTATACCAGGTGCTGGTGGGTTTTGTCTAGTCAGCTGAGTTTTCTTTATCGTCATTCTCTTTTAACCAACTTTCTACGTCATCGCTTATATTTAATTTATCTCTTAATACATTACTCTCATTATGTTGTTCAGCTAGTCCTCTATTACTAGCTAGTACAGCAGTTACTGTTGTAGGTTCAGCTAAGAAAACTTTTACAAAGTTTTTCTCTCTTATCATAAATTGCCTAAAATCCTCAATCATTTTAGGTTCAAATGGTGGTGCGTCATTATATCTATCTACACCTTCTGCAACAATATTAACAAAACCTGTAATTTGTTCCATCTTTCGTGCAAAATCAATATCTCTTGCCTTAGACATAGCTGAAGCCATATCTGGTGCCATTACAGAATATGTATGAACTAATACTTCGTCATTCATTTCTCCAAAACCTAATGGTCCACCTACCAATTGTTTACCTACGTCATCTACAAAGTAAGCAAATACAACATGATATTCCTTATCTCTATCTTGTTGTATCTCGATTAATGTATGTAATTCTTTACCATTTCTATGACTATTGTCATGTTCATGATTACATTCTTCATTATGTTCTTCCAATATATCCTCCTTCTTATTAGAATTTTTCAAGTGATACCCAGGGGGGGAACGAAAAATTCGTCCCCTCCTAGATATGTATGTGTAAATAAATGTTTAAATAAGAATTAAATACTCTTACGTATTTCTAACCATTCATCTACAAGTTTGTCCATTTCTTTCTTAAGAACTGGCATTTCTTTAAAATTGACATATGCATTTGCTTTAAAGAACATTAATAATAACCTAACATATGTAGTTGGACTTTGACCCATCCACTTTTTATTAAGTGATAGTTGTGCTTTTGTAACAGTCTTATTATTTTTAAGATGCCCTAAGCCCTTCTTTAAAGCTACAGATTTTCCAGTACTTGTAGTACCAAAACCTTTTATGATACTATTTACTTTCTTTTCTGGTTTGTTTATGTCTTTGCTTATTAGATTAATTGACATACCTAATTCTTCAGCTGTCTTGACATATTGTTTGACCTCAATAGATGAATAAGGTAAACCATGTTCTATGTTAGATAGAAATGATTGCCTTAATGCGTCTATATCGTCTTTTGTTTCTAGGTATTTAACAGCTATCTGTTTATATCCTAGTTGTCTAGCAGCTTCATAACGATGCCAACCGTCGATAATTCTCCCAGTAGGTTTGTCGTTGCGTGTTTCAACTACGATTGCTGGAAATATATCTCCATTTCTCATAGCGTCTTTGTAGATATTTACTCTGTTACTTTGCAACATAGTACGTGGGTATATATTATCGTCGCACTCTAATGTGCTTATGTTTCTAAGTTCGTCAGCTTTTGCAACTTTAATAATTTTAGCTTTATTAGCCATTACTCTAGATGCAACTTTAGCTTTCCTTTCCTTAGAACTTTGCTCAGCAGTTTTCAATTATTCCTCCTTTGCGTTAGTAATATCGAATCTACCAAATGAACCACCTTTTTGTGGTCTATAGTCTCCAATGCCTTGCTTTTTGCCTGCATCAGATAGTATCTTTGTAAGTACGTCAAGAGTGCTAGTCCCTTGTAATGAGTTTTCCATCAACTCTCTGTCAACTTCGACAGAAAATGATAGTTTCCACTCAGGTACAACTGGTCTCGCCCTCATAATACCTGCTCTAGATACGACAACTCTCCTTTTGTCTATATTGTATGTTTTAATAGGCCTATTGTTAAGCTTTTTCAATTCAAGCTCATCAACTGGTTCTATTATAATGTGATTTAATAACGTCTTCATGTTAGTTCTACCTAACTTGTAAGCTTTAGACGCTTCTAATATTGAAGCTCTAATTTGAACTGCAGGAACAACTAAGTTACCTTTATCATTCCTATATGTTCGCATTTCTGCCTCATCTTCATCATTATATTTCTTATTGGCTCTAGTTTTAGTGACTCCGCCACTACTTTCACCCATCATTGCTGGATTATTAAACATAATCCCAGGCGATTTACCTGTTATTTCAAACGTAAATACGTCAACTGGTGACGTAAATGTTAATTTTGACATGTGTCTCCTTTCTATTTTTATTGTTTGAAAATCTTGTGGACGTGCTGGGAATTGAACCCAGGTATATACGTACGTTCAAAGGGGAAAATATGTATACTAAACCTTTCACGCCCTAAACCTTAGCTCTCCAGTCCTAACCTTACAATACCGGACTTCACCATTGTGGACCTTGCCGCTCCTAACCTCAAATAAAAACTTTAATGTGCCTTGCCTTACCAATCCTCACCATGGATTACCGTAGCACTCCGCTCCTTTAAATATGCTCTATGCAACATATAAGTCAATAATGGACGTAATCCAAGCGCCCAACTTATATCTTTTCATTCTCAGAATATAAGAACCTATATGTTGCATACAACATATAAATTCCTAACCTTTCCTTGCCAAAGATTACCGTACCTAACACTGCCGCAGCGTACCCTGCCACTATTAAAAATGGTAGTGCTTTCGGTAAGCAGCAACAGGGCTGAGTTGCCTCCTACTCACACTACCAAAACTTTATTCTTCTTCTTCTAGCCAGGACATATGTACTCTATGCCCGTCTACCATTATATACTCATGTTGATTGTACATTATTTTTGTCATTGCTCTTCTGTCATACTTATTTTATCAATAGCTTTTGTTATTTGATATAATATAGCCTCGTCAAGCATTGCTGCATAACCTTGTACTCTATCATGAACATCGTCATTCATAGCCCAACGTTTAACGTCAACTATTGTCCAATGTAATATATTAATTTGTTCATTAACTGGAAGTTGGTCTAATAAATCCCAAGTTCTATCTAAATCATTACGTAATGACTCTTCATCTATCATATGTTCCTTTCCGACTGTATGGGGACTGTTGTCCCCCCAGTCTTTTTATATTTTTATAGCATTTTATTGCACCAGATTATAGATATGATAAGCAAGGAACTCAGCTTTCACCATTGTACCTTGGGGCTCCCGAAGTCCCGGTTTATACTGAGTATTCTTATCCGTCCCGCTACTACTCAACAGCGTGTTCCATAACGCTGCTCCATCGTGGCCATCCCTTGGGCTTAAACGTCTACGTGCCTTTCCGTTTTCTGCATGTTGCCGTATTTGGTTGGATGTGATACCTATAGTATCGTCAATGATAATTAGGTGATTATCTAGATACCTTGTAACATACAAGGGAAGGTTGTTAAGCTTTTTACTCCTTAGCTAAGGTATTACAACCTCATATGTTACAAGCTATCTAGTAGGTAAACAGCGTGACTTACACACAGATTCTGTTCACTCTTTTAAGATAGCTATTATAGTTTTTAACCAACGGTTTTCTTACTATAAATCTTCTGTTACCAAATGTGCTATTTCTGGTTTAACTTCTGCAATTAATAAAGAAACAACTTTTTGATTTTGTTTCAATGCCTCTACCATTTTAGATAAACTCTCAATAATATCTGCATTTAATTGCATTTGTTCGCATGGTTCTATATTTTGATTTGTATTACAACATTCTGTTGCCATTATTCCTCCTCAAGTTTTACTTCTTCAATTAGTTCCTCTTTTAACCAACCTTCTGTAACGTTTGCCATGTATTCAACATGTGCTACTTCCAACATTTCCATTTGATTTATAAAATCGCCTGCAAATAGGTCTGTATCTGTTACTTTTTCGCCTGTTTCAAGCGATACCATTGTTAAATCAAATAAGTCTTTCCAAGTATGGATTACTGTATACCTTGTTGGCATATTCATATAATTTAACGTAAAAGATACACCGCCTCTATGATTTGTATCATCATGTTGTGGATGTATTACCACGTCTTCCATTTGAAGTCGTGTATATTCTGGAATATAATCTATTATTGCTCCAGCACTATATGTATTACTCTCCGTCTTCATTTTTATCCTTTCTATTAATTATTTTAAAAAAACATACTAAATATAGTGGTCTATTGCTAGACCACCATATCTAGTTATCTGCTATTCCTCCTCAGAATAGCTGAAAGCGTTATCAACTTTCGTTGGTGCTAACCATATGTCAAGAATGTTTAACTCATTCTTATATACAGTTTTACCAAAACTGTCGGTATAATTGTTCGATTGCAATTTTGCACGAACCATAAGCCTACCAAATGGTCTTGGTTGCTCTGAACTATGATTAGCTTTTAAGAAATCTTCGATTTCTGTCACTAATTCATTGCCATATGCTACACAAGTTTCACTTGCTTGCTTATTGTTTCTACCGTCAGCAATAAATTTAATACCATTGATAAATTTATTACCTGTTTTGCTAGATACACCAACTCTAGGATTTCCATCCTTAGTTACTGTTGTTAATGCACCAGTTAATATCACTTCATTTACGTTCTGAAGTGAACCTTTGTATTGTTTTAGCAATGCAGTAGCTCCTTTCTATGTATTACTTTTGTTTCATACATTCGCTTATCGTAAAAAAATCTAAAGGTCGGCTGACCTGTTCCCGGGGGGGAACAAGCCGACCACACATTCATAATCTAACTCCAACCGAAATTTCGTCTGTTGGATAGATATGATTAAATGCAATTAGAATTTTATCGATGTCGTATTTATCATCGAATTTCTTAATTGCTTTTTTATTTTTATATACTATATACATATCACTCTCTCTTATATATATCAACCAACTATCTCCCTTCAAAACCGTAACGTTGTGGATTACTGGTGTTAAATAGTTGGATGATAAATACTTAATTAAAAGAACAAGGTCGCATTATGGATTTACACTGCGCACTTTCAACTTGGATTAATTACTGTATTGTATTTATATTTTTTTATGGTTCAAGGTCGCCTGACCTTTCCCTTAGGGGAAAGGGCGACCTGTCTCCATTCTTTAGCAGATACTTTATTTCTACCAATTTTATAAATTTTATTCATATAACTCCTTTATTATATAAATCTAAAGTCGGGCAAACTTTGCCCTGGGGGGGCAAGCCCGACGTCTTACATTTTTACTACTATCTCTAATCTAAAAAAAAATAGAGTAGGTGGCGACTGCCACCTATCTCTATCTAGTTAGGAAATCTGAGTGAGAGAGTGTTTCCTTAACTCCCAACAACACGCACCAGCTTTAGCTGGTGTGCATTGCTTGCCCGCAAGGATTGCAAAGGGTTTTATCCCAAGTCTCACGACTGTCCCAGTCGTTAAACTTTTTGCTAAACCAAGAAGTTACGAACTTAAAGTTGGTTCCTAACTTTTTAGTTTCCTCACAAGAACGACAAACATATGTCTTTGACATATCAGCCCTTTCTTATATGGATTATACTTTATATTGGTTCCAGCTTCGCTGGATGCCCAGCTCTGCTTTCCCTGAGGGGAAACGCTGGGCACCAATATATAATCCATATGAAAGGCGATATGTCCATATGTTTTCGCTTGTGGAAACAAAAGTTGGAACAACTTGTTCGCTTGGTTTGCAAAGTTTGAGACCTTGGGAAACCCTGCAATCTTGGGCAAGTGTTGTTGAGTTAGGAATAAGCGAACTGTATTGTTCTTATGTATTTATATAATGTATAAGACCATATGTATGGGTATCAATTTAATCTATATGGGTACATTTAAACAACATATGGTCTTATTCTTATATACATAAGAACTATACAAAACCATACAAGGTTGTATGGTTTATTAACATAGGTCATAAAGTGGATATATATGCTGTGCATATATATTCTATGACCTACCTATGTTAATCTTTGTCTGTCCTCTAATTAACGTATCTAATAAAAAATATGCTGGTAATTCTATATAACGTAAGTGTTGATTGCCTTTCCGGGCGTAGCGGGCTATATAAAAAAAGAGAGATAATCAGTTGTTTTCAAAAGTTCTTGGGTACTTAGTTTGTGTTTCTACTGTACAGTCCGACCTGTCCTAAGCTTTTTGCCTCCCGATGGCACCTTTACCTGTTTCTTTTTACTGGCTCCTAATGTTTGTAATATTTGGTACTCTAGCACTATAATAAAATCTACGCAACAATCTACGAAAGAAACGATTTTATGCCAAATTTAGTGTGTACGGCCCCTAGCTGTAAAAAGAGGTTATCTGGGAAGCAAAGGAAGTTTTGTTCCGAACAATGTAATAAAAGAACCTGGGCTCAAACTAAAAGACATAATCAAAAGATTGAAGAAAAACCTATTAATCAATTAAGAAAATCTGATGAAGGCGACTACGCAAGTGTACGTAGGGGCCAATACTATGAAGAATTTAAAGAATTGTACGCAGAATCCCTTGCGAACGGCGACATTACCGTTGCTGGAGTAGCAGGTGTGTTGGACACCAGTTCTGCTACTGTATCTAGGATGCTTGCTGCATACAAAGTAGATATAACAACTGAAGTAGCAAGAGAAGATTGGGAAGTATCAGAGGAAGCCCAAGGAAATTTAGAAAATTTTTCTAGCTTTCGCTCTAAGTATTTTGCAACCGAGACTGGAGAAAAGTATGAAACCGCTGAGTTTCATGAGAAATGGATTAATAGTATACTTCATGCTATAGACGAAGGTAATGAATTATTAATATTAAGCCCACCACGACATGGAAAGACAGAACTATTAATACATTTTGCTGTGTATCAGATTATGTTGAATCCGAATATACGTATCATGTGGGTTGGTGGAAACGAAGATATAGCAAAAAATGCTGTTAGTTCTGTATTAGACCACCTAGAACAAAACGAAAGATTAATAGAAGACTTCTGTGGACCAGGAAAGAACTTTAAACCTGATAACAGGTCAGGAAAGAACTGGTCACAAAATCAATTTACTGTAGGTACAAGAACAGTACCAGGTATTAAATCACCAACTATGGTTGCTGTAGGTAAGGGTGGAAAGATTCTATCAAGAGACTGTGACTTAATAATTGCAGACGACATTGAAGACCACCAAACTACAATGCAACCTGGTGCTAGAGAAAATACTAGACAATGGTGGACAACAACTCTTTCATCTAGAAAAGAGGAACACACAGCTGTTGTAGTTATTGGTTCAAGGCAGCACTCTGATGATTTATATCATCACTTACTTGCTAATGATGCTTTTGAATCTATTGTTGAATCTGCACATGACATAACTTGTGCTATACCCGACCACTTTGAAGAGGACCATGTAGATTGTTTATTATGGCCAGGTAAAAGAACATTCAAATGGTTAATGACTAGACAAAGAGCTGCAGAGACTACAGGTGGTAGAAAAATTTACGAAATGGTTTATTACAATCAAGCATTTGTTGAAGGTACACAAATCTTTACTATGGATATGATTGATGGATGTATGAGGCCAGATTTAGCTATAGGGCAGGTACCAGGTGGATTGCATTTAGTTGCAGGACTTGACCCTGCTTCTTCTGGTTATCAAGCTGCTGTTTTATGGGGTATAAATTCTTATAGAGGAGAATTATTTTTAGTAGACCTAGAAAACAGACAAGGTGGTGGAGTTAAACATGCATTACAGATTATGTCTGATTGGTATCACAAATATGATTTACAACATTGGGTTATTGAAGAAAATGGTTTCCAAACTGCTATAAGACAAGATGATAAAATAAAAGAATTTGTTTTAAGGTCAGGTATAACTATGCAAGGACATATCACTGGAAAAAACAAACATGACCCTATGTATGGTGTAGGTGCAATGGCTGGTTTATTTGAAAATCAAAAAATACATTTACCTACTGGAACTTCAGAAAGTTTAGCTAAAGTAAATGCTTATAAAGCACAGTTATTGTATTTTGATGGAAAACCTGTTTCTCAGCGAAATAAAGAAAAAACTGATATAGTTATGGCAGGATGGTTTCCAATGAAAGTGTTCAGAAGAATGAACAAAGAACAATTGGCAACTATGGGATTAGACTATAACGCAAGTTATACTGATTTTGGATTTACGGAGATGAACGAAGCACCATGGGGATAGAAAATTTAGATATAAAAAACTATAAAGAGATAGTAGATAATGCTACTCAATTAGTTACTGGAAAACCCACTAAGCACAGACAAGTACAAAAAGCAAGAATCAAAGCTATTTTAAATGGTGGTGCTGATGGT
>MDTA01161732.1_pt1 | contig 21719 bp, 17 predicted proteins | sample 811151 | NCBI WGS metagenome assembly MDTA01 (sample SAMN05326648, study PRJNA326480) | marine metagenome | isolation source: seawater | place: Indian Ocean: South | collected 2010 | reverse complement strand
ACCGTATGCTGTCGAGTTGACAAGTAGAACTTGAAGATTGCCGTTGCGGTATTCATCTACGCTTCGATTGATACCATTGCCTTTCAATCGCGAATATTTCATAGCATGTTTCCGCAACAGGTTCTCAATTTCCATAAAGCTAGAATCGTATTCTGAAAATATAAGAATACGGGAATCGTTGGTTGCTTCACTGAGAATTTTTTCTAGATATTGAAGCTTTGTCGGATCTTCCACTACATCGTTTTCGTCGTTCAATGTCGATACAGCTTCCTTTACCACGAAAACATCTCGATCCATGAGCATACTCGATTTGCACAGCGGACAGGCAGGCTTCTTTCGAAGCCATTCTGTGAGACATTGTAAGCAGAAGGAATTATTGCAGCACTTTGTTATGGTCTTTACCTGTGGTTGCTCTAGACAAATCGTGCACATCTCGCTGTTATGTATTCTTTGCTTGATCAAGCTGATTTTAGTTTCAATGGATGCCAATTCGGTCGTCAATCTGTCGATTCTTTTTCTTTTTATATCTTCGTTTACGAATATCGTCTCGTTAGCTGATCGTAGTTCAACTTGTGTATTGTTCAACTTAATAGATAGCCCTTGTATGACAGCCTCAACGATATTAGTCTCGGTGTCAACATTTTCTGAGTTGATGTGACTGACGGCCCCACTTATATCTCCAGCATTGAGGCATTGAATTATGTTCGAATGTACCACTCCGTTCAGAATGCTTATTAATCCTGAATCTCTGCACTTTATTATCTTCTTCGCGATGTCAGGTAATTGAAAAGAATTATCTACAAAATCATCAGAATTCTTCACAACAACTTGGTCAATTATTCGTCTCACTCCAGGATTGTGATGTCTGTAGAATGTCATGAAAATGTTCTTTGCATAAATATTGTTTGAAATTCCAGAGCTCAACATGTACTCATCCCTTCTGCCCGGTTGATATTCGTAATTATAGCGAGGATAAGGATTCAAAATATTTTTATACGATGCACTAACAAACCAATAAAATGCAGCTGGTAGATGCTTAGAATTTGGTGTTGACATTGAATCGACCTCGTCGAACACGACGCGGTTGACGATAATTTGTTTGTCGCAAAAGTAATTCTGCAATCTTGCAAAAAATGTACCACTCACAAGTACAATTTGAAGTGAATCGATATCTTGTTCTTTAAAGGCGTTCAGAGATTTGGTTGTATTTACCACATAATATGAGAAATCCGGATTCGCAGCTAGAATACACCGCTCCCATTGCTTAACGATGCTGTGAGGAACAACAATGATGTTTGCTTGGACCTTTTTCTTATCGATATCTCTATCTTTAAGTTCGACATTAATGTTATTATGTCCGTACATCATGGTATGATTAAATGTTACAAGTGGAATTTTGTTGGACTCTATTAAACCAAGAATTGTGAATGATTTGCCACTACCAACCTTGTCACCCAAGACGCCAATGTTTGATTTGATTCGTGTATACCTATCTTGCAAAATTCTGTCTTGATTAATATCAATTCCATTGTTTTCAAGATCAATGCAAGATTGTATAGCCGCTAGTTGATGACTTTTCAACTTGAGTTTCCAATTCTTTGGCTGTGAAACTTTTTCAGACTCGTCGGTCAATTCTTTAAAATAATACGCTCTACTTTCAAAGCGCATCTGAAACAATTACATTTAAAACTCATTTTTTTATATCATTTTCGCACACGATGAAACGCACCATCAGTTGCTTTAGTGCAAGCTATACCTACATACCACATAGGAAATACCCAAAATGGTACTCCTGGATAAGTTTCAACAACATGCTTGATGGGATTCCGCAATCCGAAAGAGCCGTCCGACCTGTTTCCCAAAGTAAAATATATCCATGGCAAAAGTGATGCCATCGCGTAGTATCTTGTCTTTATTCGCTTTTCATTGACGACAAATTCGTTTATCCGCTGTGTGCGATTTGAAAGCAGAAGTAGTAATGTCGGTATCCAATGAGTAGCAATATCTATGTATTTTAATTTATAAGTATCACCGGCTAAATACTTTTTACTCAATCCCTTGTTGAATTTATTCGACATCAAAAATCCTGGCAATAGTGTTGCTATATTTGTTGGAATCATCATAGCCGAGTCACCGCTGATCAGAGTGAATGCAGTCATAATGTTTATAAAGTATGTTAGAGGGGGATTACCCATTTAATATTATCTGATGAGATCAAACGTTTAAATGATTTTTTATCTGAGACGATTATTTACGCCGGCTATGTGATTTCATATTGATTTAATTTCTACAGTAGGATAAAATGAATCAAGAGGATGATAATGCATTTGAAGCACCATCAAAAACTGTATCAAATGATCAGCTTAGATCTATGATCATGCCTCCTATTGTCGAAGAATCAGTAGGATTGTATGACATTACGGAAAAAATGCTGACCGAAGACTTTATTGAAACATTGAATACATTTGTGAGAACCAGAATGAACTTTAAGAGCATTAGATATTCATGTAAAGGATATTATAATCCTTTTAAGGTCGTCGACACAAGCATGGCTAGTCTATCAAGACTAATCGATGATTACATTCATCTAGTTAAGCCAAATCAGGCTGGCGACAAAAATATGAATGCATACACATTGAATAAGCACCCTCATCAAATGTTTGATGTTTGCATAAAATTTCAAAAAATTTACAAAGAATTGAACACTAACCAGGATAAAATCAAGTACTTTCTTACCAAGAATTTTCATTACATGCCACCTGGTGGGGCATATGGATGGCACGATATTCTAGATGTGAGTCATTTCGGTGATAAAGTCCTATGGGATCTCACCTATTTATTGCATTGTGAAGAACACAATAAAACAATTATAAAATATCTCAAGGGAGATGATATTTATGAGGTTCAAATTGCCAAAGGATGGTCAGCTTTTCAAGTAAAAGTTGGCACGTGGCACTGTATCGAAAGTCACACGAATACCTTGATGATGGCGTTTAGACCGTCACAAGAAGATAATTTAGGGTTCTGTGACGAGAATCACTATGCCGCCGAAAAATTTCCGTTCAGAAATTTTTCGGCTGGCAAATCAGACATTGAGAAAATAAATGAAATTAATGCAATTTTCACCCCTGTGCAAGTTTCTAAAGAAATTACTTCGACGTTCCTACCAGGATACTTTTCACTTCCTATGAGATTCGTCGATCATATACATATGTACGGTGAAGTAGATATTGCACAAATTCAGTGGGATGGTAAGGATGCTGTCAAGGAATATAAAGGTGAGAGCAAAGAAACTGTCAAAGAATGTATCAACAGACACAAATCTAGTGTTATTACAGTTCTCAACCTTTCAAGTTCATCAATCATCGATTTGCGGTGTATGTATGGGCATCATATCCTTAGTGAAATATTTGCAAAGCATAAAGCAATGGAAACTCAGTACATGGTAGATTATGAGAAATCTTTAAATCTACCCACACCCGAAGACAAAGAGGAAGTGTTGGAACCGGGTTTCAATGAGTTTGTGTTGCCGGTGACACTAATAAAGGTAAGAGCAATAAATGAACGTGATTTAGATATTATACATAAACAAGGGTATATGAAAAAAGAAGACGAATACCATGAATGCAGTCCATCAAGTCTCGATGAATTTGTAATATATTTTCCAAAAGTATATGATAAACCAGCTGATGCGGAAAAAGAAGATTCGGAATTAATCCCAATCCTCCTACAAGATGAGATCCTTGATTATTTAAAGGATGAATATTGCAAGTCAGGAGAAGGAGAAGTGGCCTTGAATGGAACTATGAAAGAAGCCATTCTCGAGTATGCGTATGAAGCTTTTACTCTACCCATACAAGTTATGTCTGAACATTTGCTTTCCGAATTACGACCGTTCATTGATATCCGCGTAAGATTTATTGAAAGTGACAAAGACAAATATATTATTGATGAGAAGAATAACAAAGAAGTATGCATTATATTGACAAATTTATGTGAAAATTCACAATCCGTGGAGTTCCCAAATTGTTTCAAAACTCGCGAAGAAAAAAGTTTGAGGCTAGATACTGCTCAATCTTGCATCTTTTGGCCGTGCCCTGTATCGGAGAACTTCTGTCTAGACGCATTTCATAAGCGGCGACACATCGGTAAGGGGTTTTGGTTAGAGACAACAGTGATTCTTAAAGAAGAATCACAACGTACGATGAAATCAATTATTAATGAAGGTGAAAAGATTTTGCGACATAAATGCATAAAAGATATGCAAGAGGAGTACATGAAAGAAATGCAAGAATTAGAATTAGAAGAAACTGAGTCAGCAGACAAAGCAGAAGAGACTGAACCTGAATCTGAACCAATTGAAACAAATTAATATATTTGAAAATAATAAAGGATGAAACTGGTTTTTATAATACTAGTTATTATGTTAGTGGCGTTTACAACAATGATATTGACAACTAATTCAGCAACAAAAGTCACCACTACAATCAACGGCCTTTACACTGATTTTACGAAGTACTTTACCACCGTTTCAGTTATAACCGATGACGACAGTGAGGCGGTAAACAATTCTGCATGATTCAATAGAAGTCATATAACAAATTAAAGCAGTCAGACAATTTTTGAATGTCACCCATGTCGACAGAATGTGCAAAATACTTTCCTATCAGGTCATCTCCACAAAAACGTATGTGTTGTGTTGCATCATCTTTGTTATAGAATACCATCAGTCGATCTGACTCATTAACCTTGTAGTTTAAATTTGCCAGTGTTGGGCAAGTGTATTTTGACAGTTTCTTATTCATTTTGTTATCGGATATTATATAGTATGTTTTGCACACAATGCTTGCCATAATTATATATTATTGATGTTGAAATTTTTATACTAATTTTTATACCGGGTTTTTTCAGTGACACTTTTTTTTGAGCAGACGCGAAGATGCGCTCTAAGCCCATTCACCGCGCTATTGTGAAAGATCTGCATAAGTCGATTATCCGAGAAGAATTCGAGCATATAGATCAAGCGCTCACATCAGTACAAAGAAAGTACAAGATCAGCTCGAAGAAAGATGAACTGATGCATGCCTATAGAGAACTTGTTGAAACAGATGTTTTGAAAACTCACCCAAAGTTAGATGCGCACTTTGTAGCAAAAGCAGTGCGCTCTTGGTCTGGTGTTCTCGTTGTGACGGTGGTTCTGCGACCTGATAGATTTAGTTGCCCGTATGACTGTAAATATTGCCCGAACGAGACAAAGAGCAACGGAGCGGAATACGACATGCCAAGATCATATTTGAGTTCTGAACCAGCGGTTATGCGGGCGATGGAATTTGATTTCGACATCGTCAAACAATTCAAAAGTCGAGTAGGAACACTTAAAAACAACGGCCATGCTATCGATAAGGTCGAAATAATCGTTCTTGGGGGAACTTTCTCTTCTTACCCCAGGGAATACCAGGTGGAAGCGATGCGTGATCTATTCTTTGCTTCAAATACATGTTTCGAAAGTCGCGAGGAACGTTATTCATTACACGCGGAACAGAAAATCAACGAGAAAGCCGCCATCAAAATAATTGGGATTTCACTTGAGACGCGGCCGGACCAAATAAACAAATTCGAACTGCGTCGTTTCAGAGAACTTGGATGTACGCGTATTCAAATCGGTGTTCAGCACACGTCGAACACGATATTGGAAATAATCAACAGGAAGCATGACGTTACGTGCAGCATAAATGCTATCAAATTGATGAAAGACTTTGGATTCAAAGTTGATATTCATATCATGCCAGATCTTCCCGGAGCTTCTACACAGTTGGACAAACAGATGTTCGACGAAATTTTTTCAACGGATAAATTCAAGCCTGACTATGTGAAGATATATCCATGCCTGGACATCACGTACACTGAAATACGCAAGTGGAAAGCAGAAGGCACTTGGAAGCCTTATTCAGAGCACGACCAATGTAAGCAATTAATCGACTTGATTATATACGCCAAAGAACATTTGATTCAAAAGTATGTAAGAATCAATCGTATACAACGCGACTTTCCACAGGAACATGTCAACAATGGGTTTAAAGGGTTTGTCTCGCAGACACACTGTACAAATTTAAGACAGATCCTTGAACAGCAAATGAATATTCGAGGCACAAAATGCATGTGCATAAGATGTCGGGAAGTCAAAAACAGGGCGTTTGATTTGACAAACGTCAAACTGCAGATAGAGAAATACCAGGCATCAGAAGGAACGGAATTATTTATCAGTTTTGACGACGTCAAGCAGGATTTATTATTGGGTTTCATTCGACTGAGACTGCCTGGGTGTTCCCAGTATCACTATATTAAACATCTTCGCCATGCGGCGTTAATCCGTGAGTTACATGTATACGGCTCGTTGAAAGTCGTCAATGATCGATCAAAATGTGGAAAGCCCCAGCACAGAGGATTTGGTAAACAATTAGTAAGAGTTGCAGAGAATAAGGCATTCTTTAACGGGTACCGTAAAATTGCCATTATTAGCGGTGTTGGTGTCCGGAACTATTACAGGCAAATGGGATATACTCTCATGCAAACATACATGGTCAAGCATATATCATGGTTGACTATTTTGAAAAATTATTTTTTTCTGACAGTTGCATATTTAAGCAGATCTTTCACAATAGCACGGTGAATGGGCTTGGAGCGCATCTTCGCGTCTGCTCTCAAAAAAGTGATCACTGATATCAACTCAATAAGGAACGCGTCGTAAAGATTCCTTCTCCACTTTTGCTCTGTCGTCAAAAATTTTGTCCAATTTTGTCTTAATATCTTCTGAAGAAGCTACTTCTGCGTATAATTTGTCTTTGATGGTCTTTTGTGTCAACGGAGTTTTGATCATAGATTTTCTGTATCTTATGATGCCGTCTTTTGAATTAAGTTCGTCTATATCATTTTGACTCATGAATTTCATGATTGTAGGGGTTATCGACTCTACAATTTTTTTTCGTTTATTGCACTCGGCGTTTAAAAGTTTTATTTTTGCTCGAATCTCGCGTATTTCATTATCAATTTTTGTGAAGTACTTCACCACTGCTTTGAATTGTTCCAAATCATCATCTTCTGGTGTCTCACTCAGATTATCACGGGTTGGTGGAATATTTTGAGTGGATGAGTGCATCTGAAGATTGTTTGGATCAAGTATCCCATCAATAAATGCATTATCTGCTTGCTGAGAAAGATATGTTCGCAGTAACTCTGTTTTATCAGCCATTTATTATAATCATACACATAGTGTTATACCTTTAAGTCATATTTCAATATTTTATATTTTCATCATAAGCAACTGATAACATGTCTTTCAATGGGTACATGATATTGTGAGTCCTGTCCCCCATGATCTCAATCAAATTCATCATGCAACGGGTTCTATTTTTCAAACCTTTTAGATGTTTGCACATCAGGCCAAGTTGCCATTTCCTGAATACAAAGTCGGGACAATCGCAAAGATTCCGTTTTACGTCAACGAGGTAATATATAGGGGGATATTTTAGGCAGACTTTCTTTACGATGCCGTCTTTCGATATGTATATGAATTGTGTATTTCTTATTTTACTGAAAGTCGTATTTGATTTGACCCTGATGACATTTATTCCAAGATCGCGTTGTTTCTCAATGCATAAATCATCGTGTTGGCGTATCGAATCCCCCCAAATATCAATAAACACTTTACGGAAAATGGAGGCGTAGCGTTTGAAAATCGGGGTGTACTCGTGAACTTCAACGAACCAAGCGTTAAGAATTTCAATCAGCGCGACTCTTAATCTCTCTATATTCACGTTATAACTAGCAGATGGTAATATTGATTTGATGCGTTCATAAATATTCCGGACAACTGCATCAATTCGTTTGTATTGCAGAGAACAGATCGGATCGATGTCATTTTCGTTCAAGAAGCCATGTTGTAAATAGACATTCTTGTTCGATAAGTTACGATGCAATTCATACACGTCGTACATGGCATTCAACATCTCTAAACACTCTGAAGAGGAAACAATCAACATATCAGGTAAATCAGGGTTGGAATTTACAAATGTCACAGGTACAGATGACACATTATCGATTCTGCCCACTACATGAATGGTTTCATCAATTTCAGAGTGTTGCGTTTCAGTTAAAATATCCAACGTCATTTGAAATAGAACGGGATATTCCAGCAAGTCTAAGAATTGCATTATTGCTATAAGTCATTTTTTTTTCAAAAATCCCTTGTTCAGAAAAATGACACATGCTCTTTTGGATCAGTCATCACCCCCTGACCCTACTAGAGCAAAATTAAGCCTTCTTGAATTGGAGTCCCCATCATTAATGACCTTTGCCCAACCCGAGCTACCATACCAATAGGATATGCCCAGGGACGTGCCCCATTCCACAAAAGATAACCATCCCTGGAGTGTATAAGTAAAAGTCCAACCACATTGACTATGCTGTCTCATCCGTATGTAAACATTTCCTTTATAGTCACTGAAGTAATAATACTTATCTTGTTGGTAGCCATGCCACAAATGAATTTCATCTGTTTTCCCGCCGGAGTCCTTGACGTCAAATATTTTCCTTTTGCCACTCCAAAATGTAGTGTTGCCACCCACCATATGATACCAGTATAATCTAATCCGTACTCGTCGACTAGTACTTGCTACCTCAACCTGGGCATAATCCCAATGCCCTTCTCCATGTGTGATGCTGTTCCTCGTGTGGAATCGGAACGTATGCTTTCCTACAGAATTTTTTGCATTATCGTTATTATGATGGACTCCGTGCCAAGGATGATGGTTCCATTGAGCATGAGTGACCTGGCTATTGGTTCCGTGACTCGAAATCATGTTGTGCCATCCCCATCCCTGCCCTTTTTTCGTATTTAAACTTTTAAATGTATGTCGATGAAATTTATATTTCCTGATCTTCGTGTATAGGTTTATTTTGTGGCCGTGATCTCTTGTATCCTTCATCGTGTGTGTTACTGTAAATGTGTGATCGTTCGTGTTATGATTTTTGTGTGGATAGCCACTTGAAGAATGAAGTACCATATTATCCCGATGAAAGTCTCCGTTTCCGAGTGTATGGTGATTGGCACCAACCTTGATAGTTTGATGTGCATAGTGTTTTATGCTCGCCGAGCAATTGTATACGGTCACTTTGAAAGTTGAAGACAACGATCCCGGTCCCCTCTTATTACCTGCAGTGTAAGTTACATGATGTACCTTTGCCTGATTTTTATTAAAGAGGTTCTCATTGTTGGTGACGTTATGATAGTTGTTACCTTTGAACCCAGGTCGTCTAAAATTGTTGGACCCTTTTCGAACATATGTAGAAGTACTACTAAGTTGAAAGTTAAAATTGTACAGATGAACTTTGACAGCGTTTTTAAGTGTAAATCCTCTTCCTTTTGAATCTTCAAAATAAATTCTATAGTAGTGGTCTCCAACGCCTGTCTCGGTCCTCGTTATGTTAAAATCTTGGTTCTTTTTCACAGCAACAGTGGTACGCGGAGATTTTGAGACATCCTGATTGTTATGGTGTGTTCTGATGATGGTCACCTTTCCATCCCAGTTAATTTTTCCTGTAAACCTGATTGTCCTGAAAGATCTTGTATTGGTATTAGCATCGAAATTCGTCTCAGACACGGTGGTGGTTACACCAGATACTGAAACATATTTACACACATCTGCGGCTGTGGCGACTTTCATTCGTTCACTGACTATACTGTTATATAGACCCATATCAAGATAAGACTTGCTGTCGCACGCGATATTAGCAGCCGGAGGCTGATCTAAACAATAGTCCGCTTCATTCAACGCCCTGTCTTTGGTATTGTCTATTAAGCTTTGCCGATTTGGTTTGATATATCTTCCGGCGTTACACTGATTGGCTTCAAATGGAGCATGCTTCTTGCACAGATCACCTGCATTTATCGTTCTGTCAACGATTTCATTTCGTTTTGCCTGAATAGCTTCTTCGGATAGATCATTATAGTGACCCTTTGGACATATACTCGCCGGGATGTCGGGGTGATCTTCGCATTTGGTCATTCTGTGATTTGCCTTGTCTTGGTACTGTCCAGGGGGGCATGGGTCACATTTTTTGAACTCGTCAGAATACACCTCTCCTGTCTTGCAAAACGTTGGGTTAGGATTAATTTGTTTTTTGTGTTTCTCTTCGTCTTTATAAATTTCATCTGAGTTGTCAAAATTTTCGATGCTATCATTTTGAATAAACTACCACTTCATCAGATATCGTTATTATTCATGAAGAAAAAAAAATGTCAGGTTCTCAGGCGTACACATCATCAACGACATAAACACCTTCGTCAGATTGTTTGTATATCGATAATTTTTGTTCGTCATACTGCTTTTGTATTTTTCCATTTATGTCGTATAACGCCAATGATTTCGGTTTTCCTGTGATTTTTATGCGATTGATATTTACTGCTGTTTCAAATGTAATTTCCTTGTCTCCTTTGTCTCCTTCTCGTTTCTGGTTTCCAGAATGTTGTATCTCAATATTCAAAGCATCATCCGCGTTCACAACGACTTTAGTTGTTTCAAAGCCGTAAAGTACACAACTGTGTATTGCAGTGTTCAAATCTGCTGCATAGCAACCTTCACGATTATCACACATAGTGATACAATCCTCTATGTTCACCCCCAACTTTAGACTGTAATTTGCCAACTGATCATCACCATCTTCAACGCTAGTAGTCTTATAATTTCCCAAAGAACCACCACCACCACATGTCATATCTTTCCAGGAATATTTAACATGTTCTCCGGAACACTTGTCTACCCCTGTATATTTCGCACAGCTATAATCACCAGCATCATCCTTTTGATAATAAGAATTGGCATATTCACATTTCTCGTACGATGGATATTCACACACGTTGTCGCTTTTCAAAGTTGCCGCAGTTTTTATCTTCTCTGTATTTTTACACTTGAAGAGGATGGTCATATCTGTTATCCTAAACCCATAATTACCAGTTTGAATCATGAAAGTAAATTGATCGTTATCAAAAATTGTAAATGGCGAGAATTCATAATTGCGTTTTTCTGCTTCCTGAAAACCTTCCATTGATTCTTGAAATCCTTCCGCAAGTTGTGATTTAGTGGCAAATGGCCACCTGAACTTATTCTGGGATTTTAGTTGTGCAATGGTGTAAGCTGGCTCTTCCTTGGGCCTTCGTATGTCTCCGATCTGGAAGATTCTCACCTTTTTCACAGGGGGGCAGTCTTTTATCTTACAAGATCTTGACTCCTCTTCTGGCGAGGGACAAGCCTGTCCACCATTCTTTGGTTGTGTAGTCGTGTTCCAAGATCTTGTTTGAGTACCCTCCCCACATGATTCACTGCAGGCACTCCATTCAGACCAATTTCCTTCACAATTGACAGCGCAAGATTTAGATTCGATGGAGGGAGACGGACACGCTGTTCCCCCGTGCATTGGTTCAACCGTGGTGTTCCAGGTTCTATTTTGTTTGCCTTCACTGCTACAGTCGCTCCATGCAGACCAATTTCCTTCACAGTTTACAGCTTCCGGTGGGCAATCCTTGACTTTGCAAGATATAATCTGTGTCGAGGGAGACGGGCAAGCCTTTCCACCATTCATTGGTTGGGTGGTCGTGTTCCAAGATCTTGTTTTAGTCCCCTCACCGCACGGCGCGCTACAATCACTCCATTCCGACCAGATTCCATCGCAATGCACAGGAGTGGGTATCGGTTTCGGTTTTGGCGCAGGTTCTGCTGGAACCTCATCCGGGTCACACAACTCACCGACAAGCAGTGACTTTTCTCCTGCTTCAATTTTTAACTTACAGATTGCCTCCTTGTCTTTCTTTAAAATGGTAAAAATGGGATCAACTATAGAAGGTAATGTTCCGTCTGTCTCTGTTGGAATAAGTGTGTACAATATTTGAAGTCCACAACACTCTGCGAATGAAAATTCGGTCGGTTCGACCTCTCTCGGTGACATCATTAATATTTGCCCGGGTTTTGATTCCGCTGAAGTGAAATCAAATCTTATATCATTGTATTTGATTGCATCGCATGGGTCTACTTCTTCACATATTCGATCAGTTACATAAATCCATTGTTTTTGATCCATGTCTATTACCTTTTTTTGAGGCGCAACTGCCTGATATGTCTTGTCTAATTCGCATTTAGTCATAGGTATTTCAAATTTAGGATCGGCCTTGAGGTAATAGAAGTCTTCTGAATTGTATTTGTATCGTATCCTATATTGGTCCGAATCCTCTTTGTATTGATATCTTGATTTATCAATTGCTTTTTCTTGGACTATTAGTTCATCTGATGAGTTTATTTCCTTTCCATTGATGCGTACTCTCTCACACACAACTTTAGTAGGATTATTTATCAAATCAACATAATTTACTCTGCTGAAACTTTTATTATCACTGGCTTTAACCCACATATCCGGTTTGTTGGTAATCTTTGAACATTCCGTGGCACAGTACTTCTGGCGAAAAACGGGAAACGATGTGATGTCATCTGATATTTCTACGATCTGTCGATCTCCTTCATTCTGTCTGTAAACTATGCTGAAAGCATCGCCTTCTCCAATTTTTTTATAGTGTCGTTCAAATTGCAAATTGGCCAATCGTATCTTCTTTTTAGCATCGACTTGATCACTGGTAGGATATTTGCAATAGTTTGACCCAACTCCTATGGTTTTTTTGAAATTTAATGCCATGGTTTTCTGTAAATTATTTGGCACAATTATAAATTGAATGGGACTCCCAGATTTTCTGTCTAATTCCCCTTCAATATCGAACTCTTTATTGGTGGTTTCCTCGTCATCTCTTCCGATGTAATATGCGAAATATTTCCTGTCCAATCCGTCAGTGTACATATCTTTTGATTCAAGTCGTTTTTCAGCCAATAGATCTTCTTCGGAATCATATATAACGACGTCTTTTTTTACAACTTCTCGATCTTTTAGAAATTCAGAGACAGAACTTACACTATCGTCAATGCAATCATGCCCAACATTTCTTCCCAATGATAATAACGTACTTTGAGATGATAATTTATAAATGTCACTACCCGATTCAATCTGTTCCAAAAACCATGCCTTCACCAGAGGACATTGTTTTGCAACAGTACTGTTTCCCAACACTCCATCGGATTTTTTGCTTGATAAAATAATCCTTCTGCCACCACGGGAACCATGCAACTGGTCATTCACATATTTCGCAGTCAAAACTTCTTGTTCGGTGTATTTTTCTACACTGTCGCGATTTCTTGTCAATAATATCACACCGATCATCAATATAATCGCGAACAAAAATGTTCGATTCACAAACATGCGGGCATTAATTTATTATGAGAAAAATAATTGGGATTTAATCCAATATCCTTTTGATGTTTTGTTCCCAATTTTTTTGTATGGAGACGTTCTTGCTACTGAATGTTGAGAGAATGTCAATGTTGTCTAATTGAGATACATTTGTAAGTCTAGCTTTTTCTAAGAGATCAATTCCACAATCCATATTATATGTATCAAAATAGAATCCATTTTGAAAAGGCTCACAGTTGTGGACTATAGGGACTCCCATATAAAGAATCTCAAGGTGTAAAAAATTCAGATTGTTGAGATGTGTATGACTCAACACCACATTTTTAAATGGATTGCTATTTTGAATCGCTTGCAATGTTTCTGGCATAATCATTCTACAATGAAACTCTATTTTACCTTTTTTTACGATATCCAATTTCTCGTAAAACCCGTTATTACGCATTCTACTCAATTCTTTGCAAAATATATATACCTTATTGAGTTTATCTGGGTTCAACTGAAAGAACTTCTCAGCCATCAACAATGGGATGTACGCGTTCTTATGCAAACTCATATTCGCTTCATACACGCATATATTTATTTTACTGTTGTCGGGCCGCTGTCGTATCTGAATTTGTTTTGTAGTCAAATACTTTCTGATGATGTCAGGATCCCATACATAATTCAGAACTCGTACGGGTTTGTTATAGACGAGTTGAAGATACTCTTTGGCGTATGCGTACATCTCCAAGACCCACACCTCATCGATGGCTTCATTTCTGTAATTTTTCATAATGTGATGGATATCAAAAACGAATTCTTCTTGAAGAAGAATGTATAAATTACCACACAGAATGTCCACATATTTAATGTGCAATTTTTTCATCCAATCTATTACCCATGGAGTGGTTTCAATGTTAATCGTAAGGGATAATGGAGCTATAATGTCATAATTCTTTATCGTTTCTTCTGTTAAGCAAATTACTTCAGTCGGTATAAGTTTATCAAAGACTGTGTATTCCGGTTCGACAGTTACAAAATCACATTCTATTCCCTCGATATTGTTTAACATCTTATATATGAAGAGCGCCTGCTGGACACATCCATTTACGAAAATTGACTCGTATTGTTTCACACCTATTCCAATTCTTTTCATTTTAAATATGAAAACATATTTTGAAAAGTTTTCAAAAGCTTGTTGATATCCTCACAAGCCGCTACTTCCAAATCCAAGGCCTCCTCTATCGGCCCCTATCAATGCACCGTTAGAGAACCCGGGTAAATCATCAACTAAGATAACATCGGGATTGTATATTTTTTTGAAAATGACCTGAGCAATCCTTGAGCCTTTTGGTAACTCAAGCTTTTCAGATCCAAAATTGAAAGCGACAACTTTAATCTCGCCTGTGTAACCTCTATCGATCACACCGGCATTTATAAAAAGCCCTTTCGTGGAAAGACCGCTCCTTGGAGCGATTTGACCATAACTATTTGGTGGTGCTGTGAATGAAATTCCAGTTGAAACTATTCTCATGGCACCGGGTTCAATTGAAATATCTTCTATCGAAGATATATCGTAAGCCGCGTCAAGTGGATTACTTTTAGTCGGAAGTTTTGCATCTGGGTGAAGCTTCTTCACGAACAAAGGTTTCTGGTGTTCATTCATTTGTTATGGACTTACATGATTAATTTAATATCACATACGCACGTGAAAAAAATATCCATTATTATCAATGGATGGCGAAATAGAGGGAGGGTTAAAGATGCCAAATCTTAAGGGTTTAAGTAAGGGCCTACCTAACAAAAAGGCTATGGCTGACAGATTGGGGAAGATGAAAAAAGGTATCGGGGATTCAGGCGCTGCAATGGGAAAGAGCTTGGAACAAGCTAAGGATAAAGCTGCGGCTGCAACAAGAGCTGCAAAGAATACAGCTGCAGCAGGTTTGAATGCTACAGGGAGAAAAGCAGCAGCTGCATCAAAATACATGGCTAGCAAAGCAAGTGCTGCCAAAGAAGCGTTCAAAAACATGGAGATCTTCCAAAGATTTAATCCGATAACTTGGATAATACTCTTTAATTTAGTACTTCGCCTTGTGTTGTATTTCTCATCAATAGTTGGGAAAAAGTCGCAGAATGTTTTGAAGAAAAAGAAGCATCTAGCGAGGCACATGCGAGAAACCTTTGGCATAGCCTTAGTGAGCACAGGGATTTTGTATTACATGACCGTATATTTTCCAAAAGAACCAGATAATGTTATAATTACAAAGGATTCTATTCTGCTGTTGTTGTACTTTTTAACACTCGTTTACGATTATATAATAGGAATGACAAATCTTATTCCAAAAAAATACTTCACGCAGACAAAAAAGAAACAGGCGAAGCTAGGGGGTATATATTTTGGTATGATTCTAGGAAGCGCGGCATTTTTTGCAGTCCTGGTAATGTTACTATACGGCCTTCAAACAGAGTTTTTGGAGAAGCACTACAACATGTTCAGTAAAACTTTCAATGCTGCCGGAGACTTCACTTATATACCAATAATCATATCAAGTGCCATGTTCCTGACGCTGTTTGCGGTGAGCATAGTGACATTCTTCATACTAAACACTGATCTACAAAATAAAAAGAAAATGTACAAGGGAGATCATAAAGCGTTTTATACAGATATGTTCAGAATGTTTTACATTTTATTAATGATTTCCTTTGTGATGCTAATATTATTTACAGAAACAAATCTTGACAAAATACCAAAGTTCTAATGGGCTTAGATTTGAAATATTTTTATTTCTGGCTGTTGTGATTGTTTTACAAGCCCACATTTGCGTCTTCTTTTTCTGGTTGGATAATTGCACAAATTATCTTCAGCGTTGCACAAATCACAATTGTAATCGTTTAGGCTCCACAGTTGGTGCCCGTGTACTTCACATGTGCAGCACACATTATCCTCGTATTCATCCTCGCGTTCATCATATTCGTGGTCATTTAAGCTGTCATCATCAGTGGAGTCATCTTGAATGACGCTCACATCGTAGTGTTTATTCAACCAACTCAATAAAATATCATTCCATTCAGATATCCATGAATTGACCATAGGATGGAACCGTGAGCTTTTTGCTAGAAAACGTAATATTCTATAGACCACATCTCCCATATCCTTTTTAAGGAAGTGTTCGTGGTCACTTTTTATTAAATTCCACACTTCACTAGCGTAGTACATTTTATCGTCATCGTTTACAGCTTGTTGCAACATTTTTAGCTGGGCGTTGCAGCGGATAATTTGGTAGTCCAATTCTTGAGACATTTTCCGTTAATTTTGCGAATGTACTTCTTGTTCAAATTATTTTGACGAGATCCATCAAATTTTGGCACATGATGGACGCGCGGCCGATAATTCACTTAAAAGTTCTTAACATAATTCAACACAAACATGGACAGAATATTTGAAATCGAAAATGGCGATTCTGATGAAAATAATGATTTTCATATATCTACTGGCGAACAACGTCATACTATGAATGATATGAGTCCCGAACTCGATGTAAATGACTTCAACGGTCTCGACATGTTAATGAACGATAAATCTAAAGCTCAACATGATATGGCTTCAGTAAAAAGTGAAGAAAGTAGACTGTTTGAATCGGATGATGAAATTCTTCACAACGAAATTCGCAACGATGATTTTAACGGAAATGCGAATAATCATGATGATTCTTCAAACAAGTTTGGAAACTTAGGAGGAGGTTATGACGCGTATTCTGGATTTAATAGACCAATGCGTGACCCTCAACAAGAAAAGAAAGAAAAAGCAGAGCTCTTGTATCAATTTGATCGTCTAGAAAAAAAAGGCTTCAAACTTCCAAGAAAATTTTCAGTTGAATCTGATTTGGATGAGATGAAAAATGAATACGAACGTCTTGTCAAAGATAGGGAGATGGATAACTCCGTCAACTTTCAAAGGAAAATGCTGATAGCGACAGTCACTGGAATAGAATTTTTGAACAACAAATTTGATCCATTTGATGTAAAGCTTGATGGGTGGAGTGAATCAATTAACGATTCCATAGGGGAATATGACGAGATATTCGAAGAGCTGCACGAAAAATACAAGTCGAAATCTAAGATGGCACCTGAGATTCGATTGATGATGAGCCTCGCTGGCAGCGGCTTTATGTTTCATCTTACAAATACGATGTTCAAAAGCAACCTGCCAGGCTTCGATACAGTCATGAAGCAAAATCCTGATTTAATGAAGCAATTCGCATCTGCCACAGCAAACACTATGGCACAAAACGATAAAACTGGAATGGCAGGGATGTTTGGAAACATGTTTAATCAAGGCACACCACCTGAACCAACCAAGAAACCTTCGATGAAAGGCCCTACAAATCTAGACGAAATACTCCGCAATATTGAAAACGATGACCGTTTAGAAAATATGAGTAGTGTCACGCAATCGGAAATATCAGAGATGACTGCTGATACGAGATCTCTAGGCGGTGGAAGGCGAAAGTCAAAGAAGAAAACCTTAAATATATGATCATGCAAATCGACTTAAGAAATAATTTTTTATCTGTATTTATTAAAACAATGAGCGCACTCTATCTGTTTGTTATATTACTTCTTATCACCACCGTCATAAGCTCCTTCGGTGGAGCTCTACGAGTCGAAGAGAACTTTTATAACGAGGTCTTCGATCTAACAGATGATAACGAGCCCCTTACAAAGTCAGCAGTTGAAGAAAGTTCCGATGTAAAACCAGAAGATCAGCCTGAAGTAAAATCTAAAGAACAAACTGAAGAAACTGAAGAACCTTCTGGAAACGATGAAGATGCCATCACTCAAGCCCCATTTGAGTCTGAGGATATCACCGAAGATAAAAAAGAAGAGGTCATCGAAGAAGAGTTAATCGAGACAGAAGTTGAAGCTTATGAAATGGATGATCAGTACGCGTCTTTCTGATCACGAATATACATCACTCTACGCTTTCGACAGTGTTTCGCCCGTCTGTGAAGTTCGCGGACCTTAATTTGATTCCAACCAATCACCAAATTCAGATTCCCACAATTTATGTACATGACCCCGCTCATTATTAAGGTAGTAGTGCGTGCAGCACTTCCTCTCTAGCTGTTTAGCTTCTAGCAACTTGAAAAACTCAGGAATGTGGTGGATCTTGGCAAATGCAGGTGGATCAACTTTAATGAAGCAATTTTTGAGCACTGGGTAGCGGCTTCCCCCATGGAACATCAAATATTCAAATTTGACATATCTTGATCCCTCTGTGTTGAATGCTATGACTTCCATCTTCATATCAGTAATGGTCTCTCTATAGTATGCATGATTCAAAATCATTCCAGCAAAGTTTATGGTAGTAAACGACGATCTGTCCACTACAGCTTTTATATCTTGCTCGAAACAAACCACATATTTACCTGCATATTTTTCGGTAGCACAAACTATGGGACTTGATCCTTTCACATCTGAATCATTGATAATCGCGCGCACATTTAAGATTTCCCCGGTTCTTTTTAAATTCTCTTTTAGTATGTAAGTGTCCCGCAACAGATCTGTTGGAACTTTTTTCAATACTTTTTCAAGATTCTTGCTAGCCGGAATGTCCTCTGATAAAAGCTGGATGTCCACACAGCTGGCGTTTTCTGTAGAACAAACTTTGTTTTCATCATCGTAGGCAGTCGCAACAAATGCGTTAATGACCTTGTGTCTATACGTTACGCTAGGCCGATGAAACCTGATAATATTCAATTGGATGTCACCCCCATAAAGAATTTCGGAGCAGTCCACGCGATTGTCCAAATCCAACGCACTTCTTGAGAATACATCATCCTGTTCCATTGTCCCCAACGAGTCAAAGTTTACAGCAACATCAATAAGGCTTTGTAACCGGGTTTCATTTATTGCACGACCACCATCATGACGAAGAGGCGCATGATGGTGGTCGTGGATATGCCCGCTATCACCAGAAGACGATGATGCTTTATTCTTCAATCTGTTATCTTCTTTAATATTCATTTCTGTTGGGATCTGTGTCATGAGCCTCTCAATGGATTTTTTTGTGGCAGCGGCTTGGCGATATCCAGCAATTTTTTCTGCATTCTTCGCACGATAAGCGGCTTGATAAGCTGCTCTTTTTCGCTTTGATTCCTCTTCATCGATGCTCTTCCGTGGTCGACCGCGCGGGCGCTTAGGTGTGATCATAGGATCCGCTCCCGCATATTTCAGCATCTTTTGACAGTTATTCCTAACGAAGCTCGTCACATCAACCTTAGAATACGCCTCGATCGAGTTGAGCTTCGCGCTGTCGTCACGTCCGATGATGGATGTATCAACAGCATCAGCATTTAAAACACGTTGATCTGTCATCGATTGTCCCTGAAGTACCCACGCGATAAACCGGGATTTCCAAAAACGGGATGCTTTCCTTAACCCTAAAATAAAAACCGGATGCTCTTCCGTTAAAACCGCCAATGAACATAAATCACTGGTGGATACCGCTGGTGAACGACGACGGTCGCGTCAGAGCATACGAAGGAGGTTATTGTCAACGGTGAAATATGGAATGCAACGGTGGATGAGCGCGTCGCCGGTGGATGAGCGCGTCTCCCTGTGGCGCGGGTCGACACAGTTTGAAAAATGTTTTTCAATTTCAATTCATTTCAATCGTTTGGACTTGGACCAATCAGAGCGCAGTATTTTTTTAATGTGACTTGGACCCATAACCACAAGTCACAAGTATGCAGATATTTTGATTACATCTGATTTCTCAAAACATTTTATGTTTTTTTTTCATAAAAAAAGTTTTTTTGAGATGTATGGCCACATCGTCTTGCGCCTGCTCGTCCTCTTGAAAGATGGCGTCAAAACGAATGCGCTCTCCACAACAAACCAGTGCTATTATGAGGAAATTTAAAAAAGTAAGTTATATTTTGTCATGTCCGCCATCACTCACAAAGGATGACAATAGCAAGACTGATAACAAAACATCTCTTCATCCTCCTCCAGATAACTGATATTGAAAACATCCAAAGCACTTTACCTTTGGGCAACACACAATCAAAATGGAATCCTTTCGACGATACCATACTTCGTTCGGTTCATTCGAGCCTTCAGTCTAACGATGTGGGACATCAAAGCATCGACACAAACACATTTCTTATAAGATCACATGCTGCTGAATTGCATGAAATAATAAGTAGATGTCATACTGCAAGAAAAAGTTTGAACATTTGCGTCCAAGGTGTGGCAGGCACTGGTAAGACGTGCGCTGTGCACTGGATCCAGAAACAGCTGCAAGCCAGAAAAGATGTCATATTTTCTTATGTGAATGCGTACCGAGTAAGTCATAATAAAGAGAATTTCAGTTGCGCCAGAAAATTGGCCCAACAGATTTCCCCATCCCAGAATGAAAATAAAAGATTGGCAGATATTATCGTGAATTCGGATACAAACAAAAAACTGCATGTATTAGTTATTGACGAGATCGATCATTTATCCGATTCAGAACTTGAGGATTTTTACAAAATATGTTGTTCGAATAATACATGGTGCGTTTGCATTGGAATCTCAAACATTTTGAATTTCACCGAGAGCAGCCGTATTAATCGATTGACTTCAATGGGAATTCCACAACCCAAGAGAATATCGTTCAATGCATTGGACAGCACTGAGATCTTGAATATACTGCATCGACGTATTGCAAAGATTCCATACTCAGTTTTTGCCGATGAGTCACTTGTTCAAATAAGTAAGTTAGTTGCTAACAGATCAGGAGACGTACGAATTGCGCTAAAATTGGCAGAGGAAGCAGTGCACAATTGTCTACAAAGATTGCGAAACAAACAAGACCCAGACGACGACGTTCTTGTGAGATGTATCGATGTTTCGAAATCGGCGCACAATCTGAAAGCACATAATTTGACTATCCCGCAAGCAATGATACTAAAGACTTTATATCACTCTAACAAGCGACAATTCGATAAATCACAGCTATTTGCTTTCATGCTCGCATACAATGCAGAAAGGGATGCATATAAAAGGTGGAGATGTTTGAAAAAATGCGACGTACTTGAAATCAAGGGCGAGAGTGAATTGCTATCATTGTGCGATGCCCTCGTATGTCTTGGCCATCTTCAGGAGATCGCCGTTAGATCAAATACGTTCATAAGGTTATCGATGTCGGACGTCGATGTTGAACTGATATTGCGACAAAAAAAATTAATATAATTCGAACTCTGGCATAATCGAAAAATGATATAAGGAAAATTCAAATCAAACCTCGTACCCTTTCACCTCGTACAATTTCCCAGTCTTCTGCATTTCGAGAACCTGTTGGTACGTTAGTTTATCCTTCTCGATTCGCGCGATGAGATCCAGCTGCTTTT
>MDTA01183442.1_pt1 | contig 21725 bp, 27 predicted proteins | sample 811151 | NCBI WGS metagenome assembly MDTA01 (sample SAMN05326648, study PRJNA326480) | marine metagenome | isolation source: seawater | place: Indian Ocean: South | collected 2010 | reverse complement strand
TGGCTGGAACTGCTGGAAGGCTTCGGACCCGACGATGAACCAAGAGGAGAAGGCCCGTGAACTCATCTCAAAACTTGCGAACGACTTCGAGTTCTTCCTCGAAACGCTCTGGGCCGAGATCGGACTACCGCCGATCGCAGAACACCAGAGGTGGATCGCGAGGTTCCTCCAAGACGGGCCACGCCGGCGGGGGATACGCGCGTTCCGTGGGGCGTCGAAGACGTTTGTAACTTTGGGCTACGCCACCTGGCGTCTCTTCAGGAACCCCAACGAGCGGGTGCTGGTGATCTCCAAGTCAGAAAAGCACTCCAAAGACTCCCTGTACATGGTGCGAAAGTGGATTGGCCAAGTGCCATGGCTCCAGCACATGACCCCCGACCGCAAAGGTGGGCAGCGGGACAGCGCCACCAAGTTCGATATCGGCACTTCGGACAACGACCGGACGCCGTCATTCACCGCTGCCTCCATCACGGGCCAGATCACTGGGTCTCGGGCAAGCCTAATCATCGGTGACGACATCGAATCGATGCAGAACTCGATGACCTACGAGATGCGAGAGCGTCTTCGGAACGAAGTCACCGAGTTGGACAACATCATCATTCCTGGCGGTGACGTAATCTTCCTAGGAACGCCGTTCCACCAAGAGTCGTTGTACGACAAGATGATGGACGCGGGCTACAAGTTCCAGTGCTACCCCGCCAGAGTCCCGCAGGAGAGTGAGCAGACCGACGACTTGGCTCCTGAGATCCAAGAGTTGATGTACGACGGCATGAAGCCTGGGACGCCCATCTGGCCGGCACGGTTTGATGATCAAGAACTGACCGAGCGTGAGGCTTCTGAGGGTCGATCTCTGTTTGCCATGCAGTACATGCTCATGACCAAGCTGACTGATGGTCTCGAGTACCCGCTCAAGTTGGCGGACCTGGTCTGCATGCACACCGAAACCAGTTCAGCGCCCATGACGGTGGCGTGGGGGATGACTGACAAGTACGGATCTTCGACCCGGATGGAGGAGATCCCCAGCTTGGGCTTTGGTTCGGACGGGTTCCACTCGCCAATCATGTATTCCGACGACTGGTCCGAGTACACGGGCGTCAAGATGTGGGTCGACCCGTCTGGCCGAGGCGCTGATAAGACTGCGTTCGCCATCATTGGCGAGTTGAATGGATACCTGCACGTCCTGCGGCTGTCTGGCCTCGAGGGAGGCTACTCCTCTGGCGTGCTGTCTTCGCTGGCGAACGAGGCTAAGCGGCACGGTGTACGCGAGATCTTCGTCGAAGACAACTTCGGGCAGGGGATGTTCGTGGAGTTGTTCCAGCCATACATCCATCGACTGTTTGACGACGATTGGGGAGCGTCAATCAACACGGTTCGGGTTGCCGGCCAGAAGGAAGTGCGGATTCTGTCCGCCTTGGAGCCGATCACGAACCAACACCGGCTGATCATTCCGCCGGCGATCGCCACGGATCAGGAGTTTCAGCGCCAGTACACGCGACTCACCCGAGAACGCAACTGTCTGAAGCACGATGACGAGATCGAAGCACTTGCCATGTGCGTCAAGATGTGGCAAGAGTCGATGGGCGTCGACCCCCAGCTCACTGCGGAGAGAAGAAGAGCGGATGCCAAAGAGCAGGCACTCCGTGAGCATTACGAGGCAATGGGTCTCGCATGCGCGCCACCCCCAAGATTCATTCAACACTGAGGATTCTCATGCCAAAAGTAAACGGAAAGAAGTACCCCTACACCAAGGCTGGTATGGCTGCGGCACGCGCTGCTAAGAAGAAGAAGAAAGTTGCAAAGAAGGCTGGCAATGCACGGCGCAGGTCGATGTGAGTTCGCAGCCGCCAAGAAGCGGAACGTGAAAACCACCAAGCGAGCGCCCTCCGCCCGGCGGAAGGCGACCAAACCTCGAAAGAAGGCACGCCGTGGCTAAGAAAGACGCCTGCTATCACAAGGTCAAATCTCGATACAAGAAGTGGCCATCAGCTTACGCCTCTGGCGCTCTGGTGAAGTGCCGAAAAGTCGGTGCGAAGAACTGGGGAACCGGCGGTAAGAAGAAGAAGAAGTAATGGCGAAGCGTAAATCCAACAGCCTCAAAACCTGGTTCGGTCAGAACAAGGGCAAGGGGTGGGTCGACTGCAAGACCGGCAAGCCCTGCGGGCGAAAGTCGGCCACGGGGTCGAAGCGCCCGTACCCAGCATGCCGGCCAACCATGGCCCAGTGCAAGAAGTCCGTCGCCAAACGGAAGACCGGACCAGGTCGTGTCAACTGGAAAGGGCGGAAGTGACCTGCCCCAAGTGCGAAGAGCGACGAAAGAAAGAGGAGAAGCAGCTTTCGTGCTGCGAAGATCGATACAAGAAACTCGAGTCCCACTACCAACGTGTGACCATGGTGCTGGTCGTCATGACCACCATCGTCGGCAAAGAAGTCTTTGACAAGGCACTAGAAATACTCTCAATCGTCCCTGAGTCGCCTCTGACGGACGCCGTGAGTTTCGGAGAGTCAACCCCTGGGTTGATTGCTCGGGGGGCTGAGAAGCCACGCAAGTGGCCTTCTCCCCCCCAAACCCCCCCTAGCATCTTCCTGGCGGAAGTTCCGCCATTGACGCCAGCGTTGCGTCAATTTGATCCGATCGATGTCGAGCCGTTGTTCGACTCACCAGAACACTTTTTGCTGCCGGAGCCGGATGTGAGCCTGTTGCTCGCGTTGGCCGGCAGGCATGCGATACCAGCGAGGAAGCGATAGATGGCAAAGCCAGCGCGAGGCAAGGCACGGGTCAAGCTCGTCAAGAATCCAAAGACCGGGCGAACCCGCAAGGTGTCGTACGGGCAGGCAGGCAAGGCGAAAGGCGGCGGACCTCGAGTCCGACCAGGTACTTCCAAGGGCGATTCGTATTGCGCTCGATCACTGGGGCAGATGAAGCGATCGCCAAAAGCTGCCAAAGACCCCAACTCTCCACTACGACTTTCGAGGAAGCGGTGGAAGTGTTCGGGTGCTAAGTCTCGTCGATGATCATCTCTGCCATCCCTCATCCCAACCGGGGACCGTTATCCGCGTACCGTTGATTTTGGGTCGAAATGTTTGGCGGAGAAATTTGTGTTGCCCTCTATCGTTACGCATTTTCGCGGCGAGACCCCCCGTCCCCCCAGGCTACTTAACGCGCGCCCAGGTGCGCGCGCGCACGCGCGTTAAGCGGTGAGCTTTTGCACCCGAATCCGCAGGTGGGGGCCACAATTCTGCCCCAAAATCCGAGGGGGGTGGGGGTCATGATCGCTGGGCCGAGAGTGTCGGAGTCTGCCGTAGACTCTGACATCGATCGAGCGGGCGGGGCGGGTCGATCGGGCGGCGGGCGGATGATCGCGGCGTGCAAGTCTTATCGAGTGTCTCAGCCGATCTGCTTTTTTTTGTCAAAGACTCCTACACTCCGAGCCGATATCGTGTACACTTCAATCTCGACGCCGTTTGTGGCGTCTTCCTACCACCCCGATCTGGAGATCACCATGACTACTTCAACCGACTTCACTGGCATCATTCGCGACTTCGGAGACATCGAAGATCGCCTCAGCAATGCCCAACTGTTTGAACTCGCCATCCACTGCGACCGCGACTTCCTCGACCACAACTCGTACCTCCTCGAAGACGCCATGCAAATCGAGCAGGAGTCCGTCCGCGACGGCAAGCCAATCGAGACCCTCACCCACAACCTGCTCATGCAGTGGATCGCCCACGAATGGATCTCGAACGAGGACCACGATGCCCTCATCGATGAGGCGTTGGAGGTCATCCGTGAAGACTGCAACGTGTCCAACGAATCCCGTCCAGAGTCCGCATGGATCGAACACGTCAATCACTTCCTCGGCAACCCTGACGACCGCGACATGGTCGTGGAACTCGGTCGGATCCTGACCGCCTTGGAGTGCCTCGCGGATCCGAACGAGGCCATCTGCGACGGTATCCAACGCGACTGCGACGTGGCCATCAACATGGGCAGCGGCCCCGACCTCGTCGACGTTCGCAAGTTGGCTCGCAACTTGGTCGAGCGTGTCTCCCCCCGCGTTCGAGAGTACGTCCAAGACCACTGCTGATTCAGTCACAGTTCCCGATCGCTGCCCCTGCGGGGGCAGCATTCGGCAACTCTGCCTTTTCCCTACCGTATTCTGGAGATTCACAATGTCTGAAATCAAACTCAACAATCACACCTTGGTCCTGCTTTCGCAGATCGCCGCAGGCGAGTGGGACGGTCCCATTCACCTCACGCAATGGTTCAACAATGAGCGTGGCCCATCGTCCGACTTCCTCCCCGCGTGCAGCAACATCGGCATCGTGGCACGCCGCCAGAAGATCATCGAACTCGCAGCCACGATCTACACCGAGATCGAGGAGTGGGCCGACCAAGACGGCGAACGGTACGAGTACCTGTACTTCGAGAACCCCGAATGGGGCGTCTGGGACATGGGCCTTATCCCTCGCCTGCTCTGCGAGGCGTTCGCCGCCGTTGGCATCAATGACGACAACCTGCACACCCTCGATGGCGAGGACGTATGGATCCGCATTGGCGAGTACATCCACCGCGTGGCTGACGGGTGGCGTGCCACCTACGAGGCCGAGGAGATCAACGACAACCCCATCGCAGACATGGACACCATCGACGAGACCGTCCGCATGGGCCGCGACCTTATCGCCCTCATCGGTGACGAAGACCCCGTGTGCGCCAGCGACTGCGAACGGTACGAGAACCAGTGGGTCGCCTTCGGGGATCGGCTTGAGTCCCACCATGAAATCCGCATGGGCGATTACGACAACCACCCTTGGTTCCTGAAGGCCACGCAGGTGGAGATCATCGAGTGCTATATCCTGCTCGTCGAGGACAACGGCTTGAAGGGCCGAAGCGTTCAACACCTTCTCGACTGACACAGTCATCAGTCGCCTGCCCTGCGGGGCAGGCATCTGGCGACTCTGCCAACCTTTCCTACCACAAAGCTTTTGGAGATTCACAATGTCTTACACCCTCGAATTCAATGAGATTGCAACTCTCATGCTTCAAGCCTACGGCCTTGAAGAAATCACTGGCATCACCTTCCTGACCCAGACCGAAGCCGACGCCAACTCGCCTTGGCTCGCCTCGTCCTCCGCCGATTTGAAGACGACTCACGACGACCTTGTCCGGCTCCTGCTCGAACTGTGTCCCGACCTCCACGAACTCGGCTGCACCCAAACGTGTCTGGACGCATACAAGTCCATGCTGGTGGATGCAAAACTCGTTGAGTGTGGTCGACCGTCAGAGATATATTCGCCGCTCACTGGGTTGACTGAAAGTTGGGTCAAGCAACATGCCGAACTTTATGAACTGATGTTGACCTTCTGCCGATCCATCGAGTGTCCGTGCGACTTGCATATCCTGCACAACGAGATCGACTCATGGACCATCATCGACCGAAGTGAGATCCACGGGTTGACTGAATGCTGGGTCAACCTTGTTGACTTCGCACTGAACGAAGGCACTGACATTGAGTCCTTCGATTCGGACGAGGTTTGGGAATCCCCATCGAACAACGGCGAGATCTGCCTGAACATCACCGACCACTGGCGCGGTGGCAAGATCCAACTGTCCTTCAATCTCACCAACTGATCACAGTTATCCATCGCCTGCCCCACGGGGCAGGCATTGGGCAACTCTGCTCATTCACTTACCACGCATAGGAGATTCACCATGCAACGCTTCACCTTCCCCGAACACGGGGGCCAACTGTACGCCGACCGTATCCGTTTCTACATGGATGCGATGGGTGCGAGATACGAGAAAACCACCAAGTCTTACGTTGCCAACCACGGCATCACCGAACTGCTCGACGCGGTCATGACCGACGCCGAGTTTGCTGAACTCCAGGCGCAGGTGGACGAGCGTATCACGGGCGAATTGGAAGACCGCCTGTCCGACGTGGCCTGCCGATTCGTCGCGGCCATGGTCGCCCACGACCTCGCGTACCACTGGGAGGACGACCCGCAGGACACGCTCGTCGACTTCTGGGAGTACGACATATCCGACCGAGACCTCGATCGCATGCGCGACTGGAGCAGGTTCCTGATTTACATTGGCGAACACCACGACTGCAACGCCATCGTCTGGTACGGGCCAGCGGTGAACGACGTGCCTGTCGATTTCGACGGGTCCTACCGCGAAGATGACCTGACCGGGATCGAAGAGTGGGTCATCGAACACTCCGAGTGACGGCGAGTCTCCGATGGGAAGAAGACACCCCCGCATTGAGCGGGGGTGTCGGATCCCTACCACGGAGATCAGCCCCAACCATATCAGGAACCAACCAATGATTGAAGTACAACTGAATTCCAATGGGGACTACTGGCAACTTTCTTGGACAGACCCCACAGGCAAGCGTATCCGGCGTGGCATCGGCCACAAATCCAAGGTTAACCGCAAGACTGCGAAAGCTCGCAGGCTCGAGCTGCAAGCCAGCTTGAACGAGAATCGCGAAGGCCGGGCTGCTGCCCGGTCCCTCTGGACCAGGTGGTCCGAGCGATATTTGGCCAACCGAAATGCAGAGTTGATGCCCAAGACCATGGTCATGCACCATCAGGTGGTCAAGCTTTTGACCGAGAATGCATACCGACCGAACGAGTTGGTGATGGCGCTCACGCCTGCCCGAGCCAACGATGTCGTCGCCTCCTGGCGCACGCTTGTGGGTCCAGCCACCGTGGCCAAGTGGGTCCGCATCGCGAAGACCGTGTTCACCCACGCCCTCAACGAGGGCGAGGTTCCCGTCAATCCATTCGCACACATATCCGGCGCGGAGCCAACGCCAGCCCAGCGGGAGCGGCACGTCACCATCGAGGACGTGACCAAGGTCACGCAGTATCTGCTGGAGCAGAAGCCCAAGACCGCCGCTGGGTGGGAGGGATTCAAGACCCGTGCTGGCGTGGCGCTCATGGTTCAACTTGGGTATTGGACTGGCATGCGTACGGGCGAGTGCCAACACACCGCTGGTCTGCTGATCAACGGGTTCCAAGAGTTGGACGAGGATCGCTACATCCTGTATCCGCGTGGCGAGTACGAGACCACCAAGCAGAAGCAGCGGGTCATCCGCATCGAGCCAAGCCTCCGCCTGTGGTGGAAGCAGCATGGCAAGTACCTTCAGGCCATGGCAAAAAGACCATCGAATCCGTACCGCGTGGTAAAGGACGCCATGGAAGTGGTCGATGTAGAACCGTTCACGTTCGCAGATCTACGCCGCACCCGCGATGTGATCTGGCATCAAACGTATCCGTCGCACGTCTGCAACGTGTGGCTTGGACACTCTGAGCGCGTTGCTCAGAAGCATTACTTATCCGTATCGGAGGAACACTACTCATGATTTCTTTACTGATTGCAGCATTGTCAACGGTCGACATGACCAAGTTTGAAGACGCGGTTTGGTTCGTTGAGACCAGCCGCAAAGAGGGAATGATCTGGGGGGACGAGGGCCGCAGCTTGGGTCCACTCCAGATCAGCGTGGCGTGTTGGAAGGACGCGCTGGAATTCGACCCCAGCATCGGTGGCAAGTACGAGGACTGCCAGCACCTGGAGTACTCACTCAAGATTCAGCGAGCGTATCTGGCCCGGTACTGCACAGAGAAACGCCTGGGTAGGAAGCCCACCAACATGGACAAGGCACGCACTTGGGTGGGTGGTCCTCGAGGTCCGTGGCGTAAGTCATCATTGGAGTACGCTCGCAAAGTTATCCGTGCAATTGAGGATTCCCCGCTTGCAAGTTGGGGACAAGCAGAGTACAAGACAACCATAGGAGGTTTGAAATGAACCAGATTCAACCGTATGACCCAGTTCAATTGGGTGCTATCTTCGCCCAGTCGGGCATGTTCCCTGACGCCCGCAACGCTGCCCAATGTGCCACCAAGCTGGCGGTCGGGCAGGGCTTGGGCCTCACTCCGTACGACGCCATGGCTGGCCTTCACGTTATCAATGGCAAGGTCGTCTTGGCTGCGAACCTCATGGCCGCTGCGATCAAGCGGTCGGGCAAGTACGACTATCGTGCTGAGACCACGACCGAGTATTGCCGCATCACCTTTGTGAACCTGGGGACGGGCGAAGAGATCGGGACCACCGAGTTCTCCATGGAGGATGCAGGCAGGGCTGGTCTGGGTGGGGCCAACTGGAAAAAATTTCCCAAGGCAATGTTGTTTGCAAGAGCGATCAGTGCAGGCTATCGTGAGCATTGCCCTGATGCACTGGGTGCTGCCCCCGTGTATGTTGAGTCTGAAGGTGAGACCGAACTCGGTGTATCACTTGAAGAACACAAGGCCACGCAGGAGTCCCTACCTGCGTCTCCCCCGCCGGAGGCTCCCCACTCCGGCGGGAACCGTACCTCCGAGTCACCTCCCAGAACCCCGACGCCTCGTCCACCCTTGGCGTCGGGGGCAGGGGGTGGCGATGCGGTCAACGAAGACGGCAGTCACAACATTGTCCAAGTCGAACTTGATGTCGAGCTGCAAAGCAAGGCAGGCAAGGCATACACCAAGCACTTCGTCCATCTCGCTGACGGTTCCAAGATGGGAACCATGAAGCGGTGGGTCGCAGTCAAGGTGATGAATGACTTCGAGGCCGGGAAGCCAATCCGCCTCGAGTACACCGAGACCCAGTGGGGCAATGACCTCGAGGGTCATGAGGTTATCCTGCCCGAATCTGGCAAGGCCATTGAACCAGAGGTGATCGAGCCAGTCGCCTCGCAAGATGATCTGCCGTTCTGATGCGTGAACTCCGACCCATTCAATCGGAGCAAGTGGATGCGGTGGTGACGGGGTTCCGTCGCCACCCATCCCAATTGCTGATCAGTCCGACTGGCACAGGCAAGACCGTGATCATCACTGCCATCGTCGACAAGGCAAGGGCAGGCAACGTGCTGGTGCTGGCTCACCGCGAAGAGTTGGTGATGCAGCTTTGGCAAACGATGACCGACGCGGGCATCGATGTCGGCATCGAGATGAATACCAAGACCACGTTGGATCAGGGATTGTTATCCCGGCCACGGGTCGTGGTCGCATCAGTCGCCAGCATCACAAGTGGCAGCAGGCTTGAGCATGTGGTCACGAACCCAGACCACTGGAGCCTGACCGTCATTGACGAAGCCCACCATGCTGCGGCCAAGTCGTACCGCAAAATCCTGGCGCACATGTTTAAGAACTCCAGCCACAAGTTGCTCGGGGTCACGGCTACCCCTGACCGCATGGACAAGCGGAGCTTGCTTGAGATCTTCGACACCGTCGCCCATGAGTACACGCTCAAGCAGGCGATGGATGACGGCTACCTTGTCCCGATCAAGTACCGGGTGGTCGAGGTGAAGTCGATTGATTTGGACCAGGTGCGAAGCACTGCTGGTGACCTCAACAAGTTGGAGGTCTCCCGAATCATGGGGCAGGAGAAGCACCTGCATGCGGTGGCTGAACCAACACGGGAACTTGCTGCCGGGAAGCGGGCGGTGATCTTCTGCGTGTCAGTCGAGCAGGCCACACGCCTGGCAGAGATACTCAACCGCGCTGAACCTGACAGTGCCGTTGCTGTATCCGGCCTGACTCCAGCGGACGAGAGACAGATCTCGTTCCAACAATTCTCGGAAGGCAAGATCCGATACCTCTGCAACTGCATGATTGCAACCGAGGGATGGGACTGCCCCGAGTGTGAAGTGGTGGTACTCGCACGTCCAACAAAGAGCAGGGCGCTGTATGCCCAAATGGTTGGTCGCGGTCTCCGTCCTCTCCCTGATGTATTGTCGTCGGCGGGTGGATCTGCCGGGGAGAGACGGGCCGCGATCGCCAGCTCGGACAAGCCTGAATGTTTGGTGCTTGACTTCGTTGGCAACTGTTCAAAGCATCGGCTGGCCAACGCCTTCGACCTGATCGAGCCTGACTCTGGGCCAAGGTTGAACCGTGCCAAGCGTATCGCCGCCACCAAGGATGAGCCTGTCGACCTCGAGGATTGCCTTGAAGAAGCAGACGAATCCCTGGAGGAGGACGCACGTCAGTTGGAGCGGGAGCGTGAGGAGCGGCGGGCGGTGGTCCGAGCAAGGGTTGACTTCGGTTCCACCGTGGTCGATCCGTTTGCTGTGCTTGACATGGATGCACCGACTCTGCCATCCGAGGACGAGGCGCTGGCGACCGATCGTCAGTGTGACTTCCTTAGCAAGTGGAAAGTTGACGCACGCTTCATGCGTAAGTCAGATGCCACCAAGCTGCAGCGGGAGATTTTCCGCCGTCAGAAGCACGGACTCTGCACCATTGCACAGTGCAGGATCCTGAAAGCGTACGGTGTCCAAGACACCGAGATCACCAAGGCCAAAGCCAGTGAACTGATTGACTACTACATCAACGGAGGAAAGCAAAGTGTCTGATTACAGCCAGCCACCAAAAGCGGTGGACCCAGAGAACGATCCGTACCTGACGGGTGACATCACCGAAGCGAACGAAAAGATCATGCACCAAAGAGAGTGCCTGCACATGGACGAAGAGATTCGACCAGGTCTGATGGTCTGCAAAAACTGTGGCCGGGCTGTGCGGCTCGATGACTGATGGAGGAGTTATGCCAATACATCATCTATCCCTCTGCGCTGGTATCGGAGGAATCGATCTTGGGTTGCGACGAGTGGTCGGCAACATCCGCACCGTGGCTATGGTGGAGAGGGAAGCCTTCTGCTGCGCCAACTTGGTCAAAGCGATGGAAGAGGGAGAGTTGGATCCTTGCCCTATCTACGCGGACCTACTCCGGTTCCCTTGGCAGAAGTATCGAGGAGTGGTGGACATCGTCTCTGGCGGCTTCCCATGTCAGCCTTTCAGTGAGGCTGGGCTTCGCAAGTCGACCGAAGACGACCGTCACCTCTGGCCCCACATCAAAGCAGGGCTTGCTGTTCTCCGACCTGGAGTCTGCTTCTTCGAGAACGTCGAAGGAATCGCAACAGCCAAGTCACCCGGATACCACTCCGTTCTGCACAATGTCCTGTGCGACTTGGAAGAAATGGGTTACCGAGCAACGGCAGGATGCTTTAGTGCGGAGGAAGTCGGCGCACCTCATCGACGAAAGCGTTGGTTTATCCTTGGCTTGGCCGACTGCGACAGTGGGGGACTCGAGGTCGTCGGCTCGTCACACAACCACCACGGGGGTGATGCATCCGGGGACAACCTTGACCGATGCGATCAGAGTCAACTGGCCAACGCCAAGAGCATCGACGGGCGGAGCGGATGTGGAGAGTCGGAAGACCGGGAAGAATCTTCAACACGCAGTGAACTGGCCAACGCCGACTCCGATCCATGCGATCAGGGGGAACCACGACGAGCCAGTCGAGAACTACCAGAAGAGGGTCAAGGATTACGAAGAAGGCAGAGCCAAAGGCAAGCCCGGGAAGAGTCTTGGGGTAGCCGTGAACTTGACTTCGGAGACAGCGGAGGGTTCCCCGCGTTGGGCGACTCCGACCTCCAGGGATTGGAAGGACCGGGGGCCGAACACAGACTACGAAGCTGCGGCCAAGAAGCGGAGGCTGGCGGGTCAGGTGAACTGGCCGACACCAACGGTGGCCGAGGGGGGCAAGGTCTCGAACAGCCCCAACTTTGGGCAGAAGGCACTGAGCAATCACCCGGAGATTCAGGGCGAACCAGACCGGGAAGTGAGAGCCAAGCCAGTCGCTGGCCAGCCAGACCCGGAGAAGCGCAGCACGTTTGGGAAGAGCCAAGGGTTGTTAAACCCAGCATGGGTGGAACAACTAATGAACTTCCCGGTCGGGTGGACAGACTGCGAAGCCTGGGCAACGCGGTCGTGCCAGAGGTAGCAGCGAAAGCATTCGTACATTTATTGAAAGAGGTGATGGATGAAAGGGTGGAAGCGGGTTGACGCGAGGAATCCATGCGTAGTCTGCGGTAAGAAATCTTGGTGTGGAGTTGCCCCGGACGGCACACTGCTTTGCATGCGAAGCAACACACCACCGAGCGGATATGTCATAGTGCCACATAAGAAGTCCGGCACACTGTTCCGTCCCAAGGAGGACTCACGGATGAGTAAGTACAAAGTATCGCCAGCGAACGAGAGGCAGTACCTCGGTCGCACCTTCGGCTCCAAAGCAGAGATGGAGTACTGCAAGATGCTCGAGGACTCTGTCAAGACTGGCTCGATCATCGACTACATTTGCCAGCCCCGTGTCTGGCTCGGCGTACCTGAGAACGTGTACGTTCCAGACTTCTTCGTGATACCTCACCCGTCCATTGGCATGGGTTGGTATGTCGATGTCAAGGGCGTTGAGACAGCCAAGTTCAAGAAGGACAAGAAACTCTGGGCCGCGTACGGTCGAGGCAAACTCAAGATCGTCAAGCGCCAGGGGTCAGGCTTCAAAGAAGTGGAGGTGATCAATGCCGCTCCGAGTAGGTGACGCGCTGGTCGACTCCAAACTTGGAGAGCAGATATCACTTGAGATTGACGCTATTCAAATGGGAGTCCAGAGGTATCGCAAGTTGTGCGATGAAGCGGTGGCTCGAGGAGAAGCTGGCAGCTTGAAGCCAGTCGAGCGGTTGATCGTCAGTTGGTTCCCATGGCTGGTCAACCGAATAAAGCATGAGCAAGAAGAGATACTTGCAGGGAACGCAGGCAACGGCCGGGCCATTGGAGGTCCGGTCGTTTGTTCTTTAGATGTCGACCGCTTGGCTGTGATCACACTCAACACCATGCTCGGTCGCTGTGTCCAAGAGCCTGCTGGCGATCTGTTCATGAAGATGGCGTACGCCGTTGGCAACGCAGTCATCGCAGAGATTCACCACGACATGATCAGGGAACACGACCGCCGGGACATGGAGGCGCTCGACTCCAGGTTCAGACGGATCACGCCAGCCCGCGTGAACCACTGGGCGAAGAACTCTCTGGATGATCACCTTTGGAATCGCAAAGCCTGCGTGACCACTGGCTCCATCCTGATTAACTGTGCCGTTGAGATCTGCACCTTGCCGGCAGAGGTGGACGACGAGGTCGTCATGCAGAAGTCATTCATTCATGAGCGGCAGTGGCGGGACAAAAAGCAAAAGGGCTGCATCCGTTTGAGTGACGCAACCTTCAGGGCCATTGAGGATGGCCACATGTTCCGTCAGCATTTGCGGCCAAGGTTCATGCCCATGCTGGTCCCACCATACGAGTGGTGCGATGAGTTGCGTGGGGGGTATGTCAATGTCAAGACCCCTCTCATATCCAAGCCGACCTCGGACCAGATGGCTGCTTTGGAGGAGAGCAACACCGAGGTTCTATACCAGTCCCTGAACGCAATCAACTCTACAGCTTGGAAGGTCAATGACTTTGTGCTGGATGTGATGAGCAAACTTTGGGATCAGGGCGGAGGCTTCGCTGGCATACCGCGTGCCGACCTGGTCCCGATGCCGCCAAAGCCCATCGACATCGAGACCAATGAAGAAAGCCTGAAGCGTTGGAAGCAGGAGGCCCACGATGTGCATGGCAAGAACGCCAGCATCAGAGGCCAGCGGATTGAGTTCGTGCAGAAGATATCGATGGCACAGCGGATGCTTGATAAGGATGAGTTCTACTTCCCGCATCAGATGTGCTTTCGATTCAGGTACTACCCAATCCCGGTTTGGCTGAACCACCATGGCAACGACTCATCCCGTGGGCTGCTTCACTTCGCAAAGCAAATTGAGCTGACAGACAAGGGCCGTCGTTGGCTGCTGATCCATGCCGCAAACATGTGGGGCTACGACAAAGCAGACTTCGATGGCCGCATCCAGTATGTCAAAGACATGGCATCTCAAATCAAGATGACGGCCAAAGATCCCATGTCGATGGTGGAGTGGTGGAGCCAGGCAGACAAGCCGTTCCAGTTTCTTGCGGCATGCAAGGCGCTCTGCGATGACAGGTATGGCTCACGTCTTGCGGTCCACATCGACGGAAGTTGCAACGGGACTCAGCACTACTGTGCCGCAGCTCGGGATGCCGAAGGTGGCAAGTGGGTGAACCTAATCCCAAGCGACTCACCTCAAGATGCATACGAAGAAGTAAGGCGAGTGGCCCAGTTGAATATCGAGGCTGACTCCAACCCAATGTCGGACGAGGTCTTGCCGTACCTCAGTCGCAGCGTCATCAAGCAGCCGGTCATGACTTCCAACTACAACGTCACTCGCATTGGTGCGAAGGACCAAGTGAAGCAGAAGCTGAAGGATGCTGAGTTCCCGAACGAACGACTCAAGCCCTGCTCGATGTACTTGGCGAACGTAACCTTGGACTCACTTGGTGACGTGTTTACTGGACCGCAGCAGTTGATGCGTTGGATCGAGGAATCAACCAAGTCAATCTGCAAGGTGTACCCCAGCGTCGGCCTGAAGTGGAAGACTCCCATGGGTGTGGTGGCTGTACAGCCATACCGTCAGACCAAGCGGGTCGAGGTGAAGACCGTGATGCAGCGTGTGATCCTGGGGCATAGGCGTGAAGACCTGCCGGTGTCCAAGGGCAAGCAGCGCCAGGGTGGCCCGCCAAACATCGTCCACTCTTGGGATGGCGCTCACGAAGGGATGGTCGCAATCATCTGCTTCGACGAGGGGATTGACTTCGCCGGCATTCACGATGCGTACCTCGCCCACGCCGAGAACATGGACAGAGTGGTTGAGATCACGAAGGAACAATTCATCGAGATGCACGACCAAGACCAGATCGGTGAGATCTACAAGTTCTGGAAATTCAACTACCCTCTCGCGGATATTGAACCCCCACCGCCGAAAGGCAAACTCGATTTACAGGAGATTATGAACAGTGACTACTTCTTCTCTTGAGTGTTCCCCGGATAATGGAACAAAACCGCTCAGGCTTTACTTCGTTAAAGGCTGGGGTTTAGGAGACTTCATCCGCCGCATGGGCTGGCGCTGGACGATGCGACGACCAGGTGTCTTGCTTGGCTGCATTGGATCCTCTGTGATTGCGAAGGTATTTCACAGTGATATGCGGCACGTCGTCATGGCATGCGATGGGCAGGTGGTCGACCACCAGTTCAGGACGACACTCGTCATGGATGAGCAGCGGTTCGCGAAGGCGTACCCCAACATCATTGGGTGGGTTGATATCCCAGTACGCCGCTGCTGGTCTTTCGACGAGTTGAATCTCAAGCGCCGTCCTATGTGGCTCGAGTTTATTCTGAGCAACGTACGGTACTACGGAACCCTGTTTACTTGGGGTGCTTGGCAGGGAAAGACTTGCCTCACAAACATTTATGTGGCCATGAAGCAGGGGGCTGGGATCGAAGTTCCGTCCCACGTTTGGGCTGGCCCAGTACTGGCCACTTGGCTTTTGGAGAATGGATATGTCTGGAACATCCTCGTTGCCGACAAGGCTACCACTGACGGTGGATCAACTGATACGGGAGCTGGATCAAGTTGTGAAGCCTCCGATTGTGCAGACTCCGGGCTGTCTGAACCAACCGAATCATCTGATATTTGACGCCGGCAGGAGGTCGGTAGTCGACGAACTCTTAAGACTTTTAGAAAGGGAAAGCAATGGGCGCACCTGATATTGATATCCCACCGCCCCCTCCACCCCCACCTTTGCCAGCGAAAACCACCGAGCCTGCCCCGTTCAAGGAGACGGACGAGGACGATGACAGCCGTCGTCGAGGCTCACGAACTTCTCTGCGAATCCCGACCTATGCGTCTGGGACTGGCGTGAACCCGGACTGATATGCTTCCATCAATCCGTGCTGCGTTCGAGCGAGATGACAGCGAACGCGGTGATTCTCTGGACAAGGCACGCCTGTGTGCCGAACTGACCAAGCCTCACATCCTTCCCCCCGAGGGCTGGAACGATGGTGAAACTTTGCCCCAGGCTTTCAGCGCCCTTGCAAGCCGTGGCATCACCAACCTGGAGGGTCGCCTCCTCTTGGCTTTGTTCCCAACTGGCCAGCCATTCTTTCGGCTGAAGCCAGCGACCAAGTTCAAGTTCGATCCAGAGGTGGACCCCAGCCTGCTCCAATCATTTGAAGACAAGTTGAGAATCCATGAGATGATCATGATTGCCAAGTTGGAGAAGGACGACAGCGATGGTGGGACCAACGCCCGCCGTGCTGGCTTCAGGTCTCGGATGCGGTCTGCTATCTCGCAGCTTTTGGTGACCGGGGACGTGCTGATCCAGATGACGGATGAGTACCAGATCCGAATCCACCGCCGGGACAACTATGTCGTGCGGCGTAGCACCTCGGGTGATGTGATGTACATGATTACCCGTGAGCAGGTGGACTCACTCTCTCTGTCTCCCGAGCAGATCGAAATGATCGGCTTGGATCTGGAGACCGAGATGAACACTCCGGCCTACGACCGGATGCAAGATCTCTACACCAAGTGCGAGTGGAACCCGATGTCCAAGCGCTGGGTGGTGGAGCAGCAAATCAAAGATGTGACGATCGTGACCTCCGAGGAGAAGGTCTCACCGTACTTCGCTATCCCGTATTCCCTGCCCCCGACTGGACACTACGGTCGAGGAATCATTGAGGAGAATCTGGGCGACGTGCGTGCCATCAACGAGTTGACCGAGCGGCTTCTTGACTTTGCCGCCCTCAGCTCGAAGCACCTCTTCGCCTTGGATTACTCGAGTCAGGTCCGACCCCAGGATCTGGCGCTGCCAACTGGCTCCGTATTCCAAGCGAGGGTTCAGGGAGGGCAGGTCACCGATGTGGGCATCCTCCGCACCGACCGTGCCGGCGACTTCGGCGTGGTCCAGAACGTGCGGGAATCTCTGTCGCGTGACCTGTCCAAGGTCATGATGATGGAAGCCGAGCAACTGCCGACATACGAGCGTGCCTCCCGGCTCCACGTTGAGAGGGTCGCAATGGAACTAGAAGGCGCTCTGGGCGGCGTCTACGCTCCGATAGCAGATGCCCTTCAGATCCCACTGGTCGAGCGCCTGATGCACCTCCTGGAGCGGGACGGGGTCATGCCATCCCTGCCGGCAGACTCGGTCGAGGTCGAGGCTGTGACCGGCATCTCGGCTCTGTCCCGAGAGGGCGACCAGCAGAAGCTGCTGCAACTGTTGCAGACCATCGCACAGATGGGGCCGGACATGATGCAGCGATTCGACCGCAGCCTCCTGCTCGACATCTTGGTCAGGCACTCTGGGGTGTACGAACCTGGTCTGGTCAAGTCCGAAGAGGTGATGCAGCAGGAGACTGCCCAGCAACAGCAACAACAAATCATGCAGACTGCCGGCCAACAGGTGGCACAGTCTGGAGGTCAAGCCCTCGTCGAGGCGGCGATGGGTCAAATGGAGAATCCAAATGTCTGAAGGAGAAGTTCAAGGCACGGATCTTTCGATCCAGTCGCCAGGCGGTACGCCGAAAGCAGAGGCCCAGGTCGAAGAGACTGCCATGCCAGCCACTGGGTCCGTCGAGGTCGAGCATCAAAGGCAATACGCTGGGAAGTTCAACTCGCCGGAGGATCTCGAGAAGTCATACCTGGAGTTGCAGAAGAAGATGGGCGAACGCCCAGACAACAGCCAGCTTGGGCTGGATGATTTGATGCAGCAGGCAGGAGTCAGCGGAGAGGAGATTGGAACCAACTGGGTCAACGACGGAAAGCTCACTGACGAGCAGTACCAGAAGTTGGCTGGCGTTGGGTTCAACAGAGAGATTGTCGACCAGTTCTTGCGTGGCCAAGCAGCCATCTCGCAGAACACTGGTTACGAAGTCCAGCAGGCGAAGAGTCGTGCGTCATCCATTGCCGGCGGCGAAGAGCAGTTGGAGAACCTATTCAACTGGGCTGGCCAGAATCTGCCTGCCGACAGAGTTGATTCCCTGAACCAAAGACTTGCTGACCCACGTCAGTACGAGTCGGCGGTCAAAGAGTTGATGTTTGATTGGAAGCAGGCCAGCGGTACTGGCATGACCCAGGAGCTGGTGCAAGGCACGCCAATGCCCAACACCATGTCTGGATTTGCAACAGTCGACGAGTACGTCAAAGCATCAGCAGAGGCGAGACTGAATGGCTTCAATGCCGCCTACTTGAAGAGACTTTCAAACACACCCGAACACATCATCCGAGGAGTTGATCGATGAGACGAGACGCAAAACTTGTGAAGCGTGCTGCCATTCTTGAAATGAATCACAGCTTGAGACCTAGGTTCTCACACCTATCTGACAATGGTGGAGTTGAGTGCGAACTGGTTGATGTCAAAACTGAAAAGGCGGTACACAGTGCAAAAGGCTCGACAGAAGAAGATTCATTCCGACTTGCACTTGAAACCTTCGTGCCGCAGGGAACCAAAGAAGAGACCCTCACCAAGGACAATGCAGATCTCACTAAGAAGATCAAGGATCTGGAGTCCAAACTGGCGGCTCAACAATCTGATGAAGCAACGGAAACGGATCAACCTGATTCGCCGGCTACTGAAGATGACGATGCCGACTTGGATGTGAACGAAGGCACTCTCTAACAAATCAACTCAAGCCCGTAAGGCTAGGGATACCGCGTAAGCGCCCCGAAGCGTACGGATACCTTGGACTGTTACCTCTACTCTTACACCTCTTACAAAAAGGAAAGTCATTATGGCTCTCGATCTCCCTTCAGGTGCAGGCGCAGGACCAACCGCAGTCCCATTCGGCGCTACTCGCACCCTCTCCAAAGAATTCGGTGCTGACAGCCGTGAGCTTGCACTGAAGATTTTCTCAGGCACAACGCTTGAGCAGTTCTACACCAACTCTGTCTTCTACGATCGCATGGGCGAGTTCATCGCACAGCGTCAACTTGACGGCGGACACGTCGCTCAGTTCCCAGTCATCGGTGATGACATTGACTTGTTCAATGCGTTGGATGACAACGTCGATAACGACGGCAACACGTTTGAAGATGCTGCTGACGTTGGCGCTGAAGGTGGCCTCAAGGCTGGCTACCACAACCCAGGCGACTTCATCAGTGGTAAGAAAATCAAGATGTCCGAGAAGACTGTCCGCGTGGACGACGTTCTTGTGGCTGCGATTGACGTGCCATTTGCCGACCTGGATCTTTCCCACTTTGACGTGCTGACCCCGTTCAGCCAGAAGTTGGGTCGTTCGCTTGCAACTGACCTCGACCGCAAGATTGCGGCGATTGCCCTCAAGGCTGCTACGACCAGCGCTATTGCTGGTGTGATGCCGGGCGGTCAGTCTGTTACCCGTGAAGTTACTGGCGCGCCAACAACTCAGGCTGACTTCTTTGCTGACAGTTCTGCTGGTGCGACTAACTTTAGAGACGACTGTGCATCTTTGGCTCGTCAGTTTGACGAAGACAACGTGCCGCAAGAAGGTCGCTTCTTGTTCATTAGTCCTTACCTCCGTTCAATCTTGCGTCACGAAACGAACATCTTCAATCGTGACTTCAACGATGGATCGGTTGCAGGAACTCTCAACACCCGAACCATCGGCGTGCTTGAAGGCTTCCAGTTGATCTTGACCAATAACCTTCCTGGTGATTGGACCGGCACGACCAACGGTCGTTACAACTTGATCGACACCAACTTCGCTAAGTACGACTTCGATGCCGACCTTAGCGCGAACGACGAGTCTCGTCCTGCTGCTATTGCACTTTGCGGTGCAAGCATGGGTCAGCCTGCTATCGGCATGGTGCAAGCCTCCGGTATGCGGACTGTCATCGAAGATGACGAGCGTCGTAACGTGAAGTTCATGAAGGCTCAACTCCACGTTGGCTTCGATGTGTTGGCTCCGTTCTGTGCGGGCGTCATCAACATGAAGCGTAAAGCCTGATCCTTCCCTTTCTCTTCTCCTCCAGCCACCTCTCGGTCCTTCGGGGCCGAGAGGATGGTGGGGGCTTTGGGTATCGTCATGACCGTCAATTCAGACCGTACAGTTTCACTGAGCGCAAAAGATTGGTGCGGCATTCTCGCATCAATCATGACCATTCTTGGATCGTTGTTCGCGGTGTACATACATCATGACCGACAACTGAGTGTCATCATGACACGTCAGGAGATGGTCATAGAACGAATCAACCGAATCGAAGACAAGCAGGACCAAATTCAAAATGCCAATTTCACATCTTCTTCTAACTGAAAAAGCCACATCGGTGCTTTACCCCAGCACCTTTGGTAATGCTTCAACTGTCGCCGTGAGCAACAACGCATCTGGCCTCCAATGCTCTTACGCAAACCTAGCGAAGGTAAGCGTGGCTGCGACTGGTACAACAAACAACGACCAGATTCGTTTGTACGCCTTTGGGGTGAACTCACTCACTTCTGGTTCAACCACCACATACATTCCTCACTTCATTGGGAAGTTTCTCTGCACCTTCGGCACAAAGACTGGCGCGTCCAGTGGCGTGCTGACTGAGAATGAAGACTTCGTTGATCTCTTTGGCAAAGAAGAGGGAGACTCCAGTACTCGGATCAGCAACGGACCCAACGAGATCGCCACGCTGACTATTGACCTGCAAGGTGCTGAGTACCTGGTGCTGACCATGGATGACACTGGACTGACTTTCGGTGGCTCGGCACGATTCGCAACGGTGGGCCTCCTGTGATCAAGGAATACATCAAAGAGTTCGTGAAGGACAACAAGACCGCTACCATCACCATCGTGATTGTGCTGGCGGTCGTGATGCTGCTGGCCACCCTGAGCGGGTGCAAGGCAGATGACCTGATCCAGATCAAGACTCCTCCGGCAGTGCAAAAGGCCATTGGTGTGGAAAGCCAGATCTCTCTGGCCGATGCCGGCTACGCATGGAACGAGTGGTCCAACCACATCAAGCTCAACTCCGAGCGGTTTGCGGCTGAGATCGAAGAGGGTCGGTCCACGTTGATCTTGATCAACAGCCTGACCGACATGGGACTCAGCGCCCTGAGCGGTCCAATGCAAACCGTACCTGGTGGTGCGGTGATTGTCGGCGGTGTATCGATGCTCGCCGGCATCTTCGTTCGCAAGCCAGGAACCAAGAAGCAACTTGAGGCTGCTTGGGAGCAGGGCTTTGGTGAAGGCCAGGCGTTTCTAAACGTCGAAGAAGAGGGCGACGATGTCGGAGCTGAGGGTTGACACCATCACTTCGCTGACCAGTTCTGCGGTCAGCTTTGTGAACGGCCTGAACGTGACTGGCACAGCAAACGTGAGTGGAAACTTGTCCGTTACTGGGACAGTCAGTGCGTCTGGCGACATAACGACCACAGGTACATTGACAGCCCCAGGTCTGTCTGTAAGCGGTAACAGCACCTTGACTACTGCAAACATCACAACTGCTACGGCAACAACGGTCAACGCCACTAACCTCACAGTGTCTGGAGTTCCTTACAGTGAAATTGGATGCTTTGCCTTCGGGTCTTTTCTAATTGATGGAGATAACAACATCTCAAGTACTGTGAGGTTTAACCTGTCAAACACAATCACCAGAACTGACCTCGGGAACAGCACTTTCCGATATGGATTTACCTTTTCAACAGCGGCAGACGGTTCAAATTATTTACCGCTCGTCACGATACACCCAATCATCGCACTCTCTGGCGGCTTGAGAGTTGATGTAAAAAACCTTACTAGTAGTGGGTTTGATGTGGAAGTACGAAACGGTGATAACCGGGATTTGGACATGGCAATCTTCCAGGATCTTTCGTGATGACTGAGTTGAGAGTAAACACAATCAAAGGTCAGAACGGAACTTCTTCGACCTCGGTTTCAAAGATTGTGTGTCCGGTGAACTCGATAGTTCAAACTCTGACATGTTCAACTATC
>MDTA01007927.1_pt1 | contig 21727 bp, 17 predicted proteins | sample 811151 | NCBI WGS metagenome assembly MDTA01 (sample SAMN05326648, study PRJNA326480) | marine metagenome | isolation source: seawater | place: Indian Ocean: South | collected 2010 | reverse complement strand
TTTACCAATTTCCAGCACGTCACGGAAGCCCCGTGTAGTCACGAGTGCCGTGTTGGCCCCCTTACGCTCCAATAACGCGTTAGTGGCGATGGTCGTGCCATGTACAAAAGCGCGGATGGCATCCATCTTGATGCCCAGATCGCGCAATGCTGCCAGCACTCCGCACCACTGCTCACCGGGTAAGGACGGTACTTTGGCCGACAATAACTCGCCGGTTTCTTCGTGATATGCCAACAGGTCCGTGAACGTGCCGCCGACGTCCACGCCAATCAGAAAAGGTGCTGAAGTCATGTTTCTGGCCCTCAAGCAGGCGTCAGGCGTACGCCGCGCAGTTCGGCCATGTCGCCGGCGCAGGCACCCAACACGGACAGCCCACCAGGCCCCAGGCGCAGGTCTTGCTGCACATCATCTACTTCAACCCACCCGCGCAGTGACGCCCCGCTTCCGCTGACGGTGAGTTCAACCAGATCGCCGTCTGTGACGACCAGTCGCTCGGCCAACGCGCGTGGTAGCCGCAGGCGTCGCCGAGGACCGTCGTGATCGTCCTCGTTAGCAGCCGTCAACATACAGGTTATGCGCGCGTTTCTTAGCCTTTCGCGCGCCACCTCAGTGGCCGCGCCATCCACCACGCCATCGTCGGTCAGCACCACGCCGTAGCGTTCGGTGGCCTGTGTCGCGGTCAAATACTCAAGTGCGACGTCTGAACGTACCCTCTCGGGATCGCGTCTCAACGCGTCTCCGTGACCACCGCCACCGGAAGATTCGATGCGCACGATGTCGCCAGCCTTTAGTGCAAACCCCCCTACCTTACCGGGCACCGGGGACGGCTCGATCTCGACCCCGTCGCGTTCTACCACAAACCGGTTGGCAGCACCGCTGACGCCGGTGTTCACGCCAAAAGGTGGGATCACGGCGTGGTCCGCCAGCACGGACAGGCTCGAGCCGTCGTTCAGGACCCGGATATCCCTGCGCATGCCGCAGCCGCCCCTGAATTCACCGTCGCCGGACGAACCGTCCCGCAGCCCGTAGTATTCGATACGGACGGGACATTGTGCCTCCGCGATTTCGACGGCCTGCACCACGTTAAAGTCTCCCTCGGGGAAAGCCCTCACCGCGTGATTGCCGTCGTTGCGGCCGGTAGCGCCCGTGCCACCAGCTGGATATTCATACAGAAGATAGATACCGTCATCGCCCGGGCGTGGGCCCGACAGATAAACATGGTTGGCGCCACCCTTGAGATCACCGACCAACTTGTCGGGTAGTGCCTGACCCAGCGCGGACACCATCATGCCCACCATCAGCGCGCGACATTCGACCATACCGCCGCACGGCGCTGGCAACGTGGCGTTCAGGAAGGTGCCAGGCGGATTGATGATAGTGATCGGATTGAACGATCCATGATTGACGGGCGTATGCGGATCCAGGCAGGACTTGACGACACTGGCAACGGCGTTAAACGCCATCGCCGGTCCTACATTCGTGGGCCCCATCGTCTGTGGCCCCGAGCCGGTGAAGTCCGCCGTGATGCTGTCACCTGCGATCGTCAGTGCCAACTTCGCCCCCAACGGCTCCGGATTGTGGCCATCGCTGTCGAGGTAACCTTCGGCGTAATAGGTTCCGTCAGGCACCGCTTCGAGCTGCGAACGCATCAGACGTTCGGACCGCGCAACCAGTTCCTCCATGGCGTCCACCAGAGTGCTCCCGCCAAAGCGCCCAAACAAACGGTGAATATGTTCAGCGGCCTTGCGGGCCGTGCCAAGCATGGTGTTGAAGTCGCCCTTGCGCTCCCGCGTGATGCGCATGTTATTGAACAGCAAGTCGAGGAACGCATCGTTCATGCGCCCACGTTCACAAATACGTGTTGGCACAATGCGCATCCCTTCCTGGTAGATTTCCTTGACCCGACCCGACAGAGATCCCGGCGTCATCCCCCCGACATCGCCCCAGTGGCAGCGAATCGCGGAAAACATGACGTGTTGGCCATCATTGAAAATAGGGTCCAGCATCAACACGTCATTCAGATGTGTCCCACCTGTGTACGGGTCGTTGTGCAGAAAGATGTCACCAGGATGAATGTCGTCTCCAAACGTCTTGACCACCTGAGCCGTGGAATACGGCACTGCGAAGATGTGAATCGGGTTGTCCGACTGGCCCTGGGCGATCAGCCGACCGTCAGCGGCAACCAACGCGCAGGAAAAATCATGGCCTTCATAGATAATCGACGAGTACGAGCTGCGAATGACATTCGCGCGCATCTCATTGACAACCGCGACCAACGATTCACGAATCAGCTCAAGCCGTCCCAGCTCGTTCATCTGAACATTCCATCTGCATTGCCCGCGTTGGGGCAGATCCGGCACAAGACGGGCAGTTTGCCCGAACGACAATTTTTCACAATCGCCGCGTTTTGTCTGGCGCGTGGATGGCCTACCCTGGCCGCGGATTCGTGGCCTTATCAGACCTGGACCGACAAAGCCTGGAGAAAACCAATCGAGAGAATTACCCGATGAGATCCGCGCCTGATTACCTCAACCCGACAATCCCTGCTGACGTGGCATTTGTCGACATGCCGCTTACCGAGGCCACGCCTGAGTCGCTCGCTGGCTACGGTTGCCTGGTGGCAGACGCCGACGAGGTAGACATCGAAATCGTACGTTGGCCAGCGCAGGACCGGCGCCCGGTTGACCCGGACACCGGCGACGAGGGCGGCACGCGAGAGGGCGTATTCGAATCTTTCTGGCGTGGCGACATCCTGTACGGGCATAACTCGGCCGTTGCAGGCGATTACATTCTTGGCTACGCCACGCGTCCGGACACCGCTCGCGACGATCACACGGCAGCGCCTGACCAGATCCTGCTCTGGCACGCCAACTATCACCCGGACGGGGGCCAACTGTTCATGCCGCTCGATAACAAGCCGTTCATCGTGCCGCTTGCTTTGCCGGGCGATGACGTCCAGCCAGGAGATTTTGTCGCGTTCACGTTTGACGGCTCAACTGGCCTCTACATTCACCCCAACATCTGGCACGAGGGTGTATTTACGCGTGCCGGCTCACAGCGCTTTTTCGATAAACAAGGAGCCGTGCATGCACGCGTATCCGTGGATTTTCCGCAGGAGTTCGGGTGTTTGTTGCGCGCAAAAATCAACTGACCTTGCAAGTCTCTCCTGACGGCTATTGCCGCAGGCGTGCGCAGGGGAGGATATTGTTGCCATCACATGACCTGCCACGGAGACATGGACATGGCTATCGGATTCAAACAACTGGTCTCAGCCGCAAATGCGGAAATTCAGACGCGCTCGCTAGACGAAGCGAAGGCCCTGGCGGACGACACAAACGTACAGTTTGTTGATGTACGCGACGGTCACGAGGTGCGCCAGAGTGGCATGTTGCCAGGTGCGTTCCACGCCTCGCGCGGGTTCCTGGAATTCATGATCGATCCAGAAAGCCCGATGCATAAAGACGTGTTCAGCTCCGGCAAAACGCTCGTGTTCTACTGCGCCACTGGCGGCCGCTCCGCGCTCGCCACCAAGCTGGCGCAGGACATGGGGGTCGCAAACGTTTCGCACATAGCCGGCGGCTTCAAGGCATGGTCGGAGAGCGGTGCTACCGTAGAGCCCTGGTCCGATGATTAAACGTGCTTAGACGATGAGCCCACCTCGACGATGAGCCCGGGCCAACCTTAGCCTGGGCCAATGTCCAACCCGCTCCAACGACCAAGTTGATGGCTGTTTCGCCACCTGAGTTGCACCTACGCACGGCTACGTTGGGCGACGCGGCGCAGATGCTGGCTGTCATTCAGGCAGCGTTTGCGGAGCATCGCGGGCGGCTGGATCCCCCTTCCAGCGCGGAACGCAAGACTATCGCCATCATGCGCGATGAATTGAGTGACGCAAATGGATTTGTGGCGTGCGACGATGCCGGAGCAGTGGTCGGTTGTGTCGTCGCGCATCACGTAGCCAACGCGTTGCATTGGGAACGCCTGGCGGTGTTGCCAGCTTACCGTGGCAGGCGGCTGGCGACGCGTCTGATGGATCGGGTTGAACAGTGCGCGCGAGAGCTAAGTGTCGAGATTTTGAGGCTCGAAGTCCGCCTGGCGATGACGCACAATCGAGCGCTATACGTCAGCCGCGGCTATCGCGTCGTTGGCTACGGCGCGCACGACGGCTATCCCGCGCCTACCTATCAAATCATGGAGAAGACGCTTCGCCGGCAATGAACGACAACTGCATTCGCATCCGCGGGGCGCGCCAGAACAACCTCAAGAATCTTGACCTGGATATCGAGCACGGCACCCTGACCGTGATCACCGGCGTCAGCGGCTCCGGTAAATCTTCGCTAGCTTTCGATACCATCTACTCGGAAGGGCAGCGCCGTTACGTCGAGACATTCTCGCCGTACGCACGGCAATTTCTCGACCGCATGGACCGCCCTGCGGCGGAACGCATCGAAGGCATTCCGCCCGCCATCGCCATCGACCAAACCAATCCGGTGCGCACGTCCCGTTCAACTGTCGGGACGATGACGGAATTGAATGACCACCTCAAGTTGCTGTACGCGCGGGTGGCACGGCTGCACTGCCACGGCTGCGGCACACACGTGCGCCGGGACAACCCGGAATCTATTGCGACCACGTTGTTGAGCGAAAACGCTGACGAAACGCGTGGCGTGATCGCGTTTCGGGTGCCGGTTCCGGATAACTTTAGCGTTGAGGAAGTGACGACCCTGCTCGAGCGGCAGGGGTATACGCGGATCTCACAAGCAGACGATTCCGTGCTGGAGGTTGTGCAAGCGCGTTTGCGGCTCGGCACGCGTAATCGGGCGCGCCTTGTCGAGGCACTTGAAGCCGCGCTGAAGAGAGGCCGCGGGATGGTGCATGTGCGCATCACCGATGAGCGCGCCGGCGAGCGACACCAAAGCTTCTCATCCGCGTTGCATTGCCCCAGCTGTGACTTCGACTTCCACGACCCGATACCGAATCTGTTCTCGTTCAATTCCCCGGTTGGTGCCTGCCCCGAATGTCGGGGATTTGGGCGAACCATGGGTATCGACTATCGCCTTGTCGTACCCGATCCATCGCTGACGCTGGAACAAGGTGCAGTCAAGCCGTTCCGTACGGACAGTTACAAAGGCTGGCAGCGTGCACTGGTTCGACGCGCGGAGGCGGCCAACATCCCAACCAACACACCATGGGAACGACTCAAGGAAAAACACCGCCAGTGGGTGATCGAGGGCGATGGCAAGAAAGGACGCGACAGCTGGCATGGCGTCATCCGCTTTTTCGCGTGGCTGGAGTCCAAGGCTTACCGCATGCATGTGCGCGTCATGCTGTCGCGCTACCGCTCCTACGAGGTTTGCCGCAGTTGCGATGGTGCGCGCCTGGTGCGCGACGCGCTCAACTGGCGCCTCGGTTCGGCCGCCGACACCCGGCAGTTCTTGCAGGACGCAGCGCCGTTTGTACACCCCGATGCAAGGATGAGCTCGGACGATCAACTGAAGCTTGCAGGGCTCGGCATATTCGACCTGATGCAGCTACCGCTCGACCAGGTGCATGCGTTTTTCAAGCAAATTGTGTTGCCCGCGCCGCTGGACGAAGCGACGGAGATTCTACTGGGCGAGATCCGGGCCCGCCTCGACTATCTGAACGAGGTGGGTCTCGGTTATCTGACGTTGGACAGACAATCACGCACGCTGAGTGGCGGCGAAGTGCAGCGCATCAATCTGACCACGGCGTTGGGTACCTCATTAGTCAACACGCTGTTTGTGCTGGACGAACCCAGCATTGGCTTACATCCGCGCGACATGTTCCGCATGAACAACGTGCTTAAACGATTGCGTGATGCTGGCAACACCTTGGTGGTGGTCGAGCATGACGCGGCCGTCATGCGAGCAGCGGATCAGATTCTCGACATGGGACCGGGTCCCGGAGACGCTGGCGGTGAGATTGTGTTTTCCGGCACCCCCGCGCAGATGCTGCGTTCGAAGACGTCAGAGACGGGCGCCTACCTGAGTGGTCGAAAGCAGGTGGCAGCCGGGGTGCGAGAACCTGACGCCGGCTATGAGGCGGGATTCACCATCACGGTGGAAGGCGCAAGTGCCAACAACCTGCAAGGCATTGACGTTGCGTTCCCGCTGTCACGCCTGGTGTGTGTCACTGGCGTCAGCGGCTCCGGTAAATCCACGCTGGTGCAGGATATCCTCTACCCCGCCCTGAAGACCCGGCTCGGTCAACCAGGCGATCTACCCGGAGCGCATCGCGCCTTGAAAGGCGGGGAACAGCTGAGTGATGTGGTTATGGTTGACCAGTCACCCATTGGCAAGACAACGCGCTCAAATCCAGTCAGCTATGTTGGCGCCTGGGACGCTGTGCGCAAACTGTTTGCCAATACGGCCGAGGCCAAAGCGCGCAAATACACGCCTGGCACATTCAGCTTCAATTCGGGTAATGGACGTTGCCCAAACTGTTCGGGTACCGGTTTTGAACACGTCGAGATGCAGTTCCTGGCGGACGTGTATCTGCGGTGCCCGGAGTGTGATGGTCGTCGGTACCGCAACGAGATTCTCGACATTGTCTGTTTGCCTAGCGCAGAGTCCACGCGCGGGGCGTCCTCAATCGCGGACGTGCTGGAAATGACGGTGGACGAGGCGCTCGCGTTTTTTGCCGACGCTGACGACGTCGTGGCAGCGCTGGCGCCGCTTGCGCGCGTCGGATTGAATTACCTGAAGCTTGGGCAACCCGTTCCCACGTTGTCCGGCGGGGAAGCACAACGCCTGAAACTCGCTGGGCACCTGGCCAAATATGTGGGTAAGCGCTTGTCGCGCAAGGCCAGGAAATATGCAGACGTTGCGCCAATCCTGTTCTTGTTCGATGAGCCCACAACCGGACTTCATTTCGCTGATATCAGCAAGCTTTTGGGTGCGTTCCAGGCCCTGATCGACGAAGGCCATTCACTCATCGTCATCGAACACAATCTGGACGTCATCGGCGCCTCGGGCTGGGTGATCGAACTGGGGCCTGAAGGTGGACGCGGCGGCGGCACCCTGGTCGCAAGCGGCAGTGTAGCGGCATTACGGGCGACGCCGGAAAGTCCCACTGGCCAGGCGTTGAACGGCGCGTTTGACGCGCTGAACACAGCCAGACCCAAAAAACGTGCACGGCAACAACACGATATCGAAATTGTGAACGCGCGCGAGCACAACCTCAAAGGCGCGGACATCAAGATCCCGCGCGGTAAGCTGTCGGTCATCACGGGCGTGAGCGGCAGCGGCAAGAGCACGATCGCTTTCGATATCTTGTTTGCCGAGGGGCAACGACGTTACCTCGAATCGCTCAACGCTTACGCGCGACAGTTTGTACAACCCGCCGCACGCCCCGAGGTTGATGCAATTACCGGCATCGCGCCGACAGTCGCAATCGAACAGCGCACCAGTCGCGGCGGCCGCAAGAGTACGGTCGCAACGGTTACCGAGGTCTATCATTTCCTGCGCCTGATGTACGTCAAGCTGGGCACGCAACATTGCCCCGATTGTCAGGTACCTATCGTCGCGCAGGATCGACCGGCCATCCTGGCGCAGATCATGCGCACGTTCAAAAACAACAACGTCACGTTGTTTGCGCCGTTGATCGTCGCCCGTAAAGGCTATTACACCGACCTCGCGCGCTGGGCCGAGAACAAAGGGTTCTCCGAGCTGCGCGTCGACGGGGAGTTGATTCCGACCAACCCGTGGCCACGGCTTGACCGGTTCATCGAGCACGACATTGATCTGCCTGTAGGCACCATCAAGGTCTCAGCGCGCTCTGAAGCGGAACTCGACAAGCTCCTGGAAGCCGCACTCGAATTTGGCAAGGGGCGCGTCCGGGTAGGTAACGGCAAAACGGAGCAGCTGTTCAATACGGAACGTTCTTGCCCTAGCTGCGCGCGGAGTTTTGATTCACTGGACCCGCGACTGTTTTCGTTTAACTCGAGGCACGGCTGGTGCAGCACCTGTCAGGGCGTGGGACTGGTTGGCGCGGAAGCAAGTGCGCCCCTTTCTTCGGAAGAGCAGGCCTGGGCCGGGCCAGAGGCCGCGCAGGATGACGACCGCAAGAAACGTGGCCGCCGTGGACGCAGGAAAAAAGTTGAGGCGCCCGCCGAGGCAGCGGTTGCATGTGCGAGTTGCGGCGGCTCACGTTTACGTCCGGAAGCCCTTGCCGTGCAGTTTCATGGTGACAACATTGCGGACTTCACGGCGCTTAACGTCGACGGTGCGCGCAAGCGACTCGCAGGTCTGAAACTGAAAGGGCGCGAGGCCGCCGTGGCGGAAGATCTGCTGGCCGAGCTGGACGCACGGCTCGGGTTCCTGCAGCACGTGGGACTTGGTTATCTGAGCCTGGATCGAGCGGCACCCACCCTCTCTGGCGGAGAAGCGCAACGTATTCGCCTGGCGGCGCAGCTGGGCTCCAACCTGACCGGAGTGTGTTACATCCTGGATGAGCCCACGATCGGCTTGCACACGCGCGACAACACGATGTTGTTGAACACGCTGGAAGGTTTGCAACAAAACGGCAATACCGTGGTGGTCGTCGAGCACGACGAAGAGACCATCCGCCGCGCGCAACACCTAGTGGATATCGGCCCACGCGCCGGACTGCACGGTGGCGAGGTAGTCGCAACTGGCGACGTGAAGGCGCTCAGCCGTGCGCCCGCGTCCGTCACGGGCAAACTCCTTGCAGAGCCGCTGCGACACCCGATGAATCCGGAACGGAGCCTGGGCAAGGCTGAAGACACCATCAAGCTGGTTGGCGCGCACCTGCACAATTTGCGTGGAATCGACGTCGAGTTTCCGTTGAACCGACTGGTATGTGTCACCGGCGTCTCCGGGAGCGGCAAAAGCACCCTGGTGCGCGATGTGTTGATGGAGAGCCTGCAAGGATCACTTGCTGACAAAAGAACCCGCGCCGTTGGCTGTGACGACATCAACAACTGGGACCTGGTACACCGCGTCCTCGAAGTGGATCAGACCCCGGTCGGCAAGACGCCGCGGTCCTGTCCGGCGACCTACGTAGGGCTTTGGGATTACATCCGCACGCTGTTTGCACAAAGCACCGAAAGCCGTCTGCGTGGATATGCGCCCAGCAGGTTTTCATTCAACGTGTCGGGCGGCCGCTGCGACATCTGCGACGGTCAGGGTATGCAGCGCATCGAGATGAACTTTCTGCCGGACGTGCGTGTACGTTGCGAAGCCTGCGGCGGCGCGCGTTTTAACTCGGCGACATTGGAAGTCCTCTACCGCGAACGTTCGATCGCGGATGTGCTGTCCATGCCGATCGATGAGGCCGTCGACTTCTTTGCGGCACATCCCAAGGTACAACATCCATTACAGTTGCTGGTGGATATTGGTCTCGGCTACCTGACCCTCGGACAACCCAGCCCAACGCTGTCGGGCGGCGAAGCCCAACGCATCAAGCTTGTAACGGAACTTGCGCGCGCGCGGCCGGTACAGGTGGACAATCCACGCAGCCGTAACCCCGGCGCAAAACACACGCTGTTTGTGCTGGACGAGCCAACCACTGGCCTGCATATGGCGGACGTTGCCAAGTTGATCGATGTGTTGCACAGGCTCGTCGATTCCGGTCACAGCGTCGTCGTTGTTGAGCACAATCTGGACGTCATCGCGGAATGTGACTGGTTGATCGATCTGGGGCCTGATGGTGGGAACGGCGGCGGCAAACTGGTTGCACGCGGGGAGCCGTTTGCCATTAGCCAACGCAAGCGCCACACACACACCTCCGAGGCCTTACATGCTTTCCTGGCAGACCGGTCGACCTGAGATCACTTTGTCAGAGCCCGGATGACGCCTGCAGCCTAAGAGGCGACGCAACGTCGCCTGCTGTCGCCTGTTATCGCGGACAAATCTGTGTGACTATCCGCGCCCGAGATTTTGTGACCCATCGGCATCCGTTATGACCACCCCCACTTTTGTCAGCTCCTGGAATGATTTTGATCCGCTCAAACATGTGATCGTCGGACGCGCGGACCACACCTGTATTCCGCCCACCGAGCCCGCGACGGAAGCAAAAATTCCGGAAGACAGCGACATGCGAGGCATGTGGGGTCCACGCCCACTCGAGACGGTAGAAAAAGCCAATGTCCAGCTGGACAACCTCGCTAAAACGCTCGAGGCGCGGGGCGTTCGCGTAGACCGGCCAACCCCTATCCAATGGAACCAGGCGGTTGTCACGCCTGATTTTTCGACGGGTGCGATGTTTGGCTGTATGCCACCACGCGATGTGCTGCTGACCGTTGGCAAGGAGATTCTGTCGGCGCCCATGTCGTTCCGGTGCCGCTTTTGGGAGTACCTTGCTTACCATCCATTGATGCAGCGTTACTTCAACGAAGACCCCGAGTTTCGTTGGGAGCAGGCGCCACGTCCCAGACTGACGGATGATGACTATCAGGCGGGTTATTTTGACAAAATCACCATTGACGAACGTTTGCGCCGAACTGCTGCGCTCGACTTCGTGACCACGGAGAACGAGCCGTTGTTTGATGCCGCCGACATTCTTCGCATCGGCAAAGACCTGTTCTGCCAACACGGACTCACCACCAACCGACGTGGTATGGAGTGGCTGCAACGCCATTTCCCGTCACACCGTGTCCACTCGGTCAACTTTCCGGGTGACCCTTACCCGATCCACATCGACGCAACCTTTGTGCCGTTGCGACCGGGATTGATCATCAACAACCCGCAACGCCGTCTGCCAGATGATCAGCGTCAGATCTTTGAGCAGAACGACTGGCAGGTTGTAGACGCGGCGCCCCCCGCCCACCAGCAACCGCCTCCGTTGTGTTATTCGAGCGTGTGGCTGTCCATGAACGTGTTGATCGTGGATCACAAGACCGTCGTGGCAGAAGCCAGCGAGGTTTATCAGTGCGAGCAGTTAGACAAACTCGGCTTTGAAGTCATCCCGATGCCGTTTCGTGATGCCTATCCGTTTGGTGGTGGCTTGCACTGCGCAACCGCGGATGTTTATCGTGAGGGTTCCCTGGAGGACTACTTCCCCAATCAAATTGGGCCAACGTCAATCCGCGCCGCGTGAGCACGGTTGTCATGGACGTTGGCCTCGGCTGACGTCTATGCAATTCAGTGAAGAACAACGCGCGATTCAGGATACGGCAACACGTTTTGCCGCCGCAGAACTCGCGCCACACTACCAACAGCGCGATCGCGAAGAGCGCCTCGACCGTGATCTTGTTGCGCGTATGGGCCAGCTTGGCCTGCTGGGCGCGGACCAACCCGAAGAATACGGCGGCCTGAATGCTGGCTGTGTCACGGCGGGCATCGTCATGGAATGTGTTGCCCACGCGGACATCAACGTGGGTTATGTGCCGCTGCTGAATGGGCTGGCCGGACACGTGTTGTCACGGCACGCAAGCGCAGAACTTGCGGGCGAATTGATGCCAAGACTCATCAGTGGGGAAATCCTCGTTGCACTGGGTCTCACGGAACCACGTGGTGGCTCGGACGCGGCAAACCTCGAACTCAAGGCGACGCGCGATGGCGACGCGTTTGTATTGGAGGGCGAAAAGACCTCTATCTCGTTAGCAACACAAGCTGACGGCATCATCCTGTTCGCCCGCACCGGCGGCCCGGGTGCCGGCGGCGTCAGTGCTTTCTATGTTGATCTGACAAGCCCCGGGATTTCCCGCAGTGCGTTTTCCGACGTCGGTTCACATATCGTTGGCCGTGGCAGCATTCGCTTCGAGGAAGTACGCGTACCGGCGGAGCAGATGATCGGTGATGAAGGCATGGGCTTCAAACAAGTCATGCAGGGGTTTGACTATTCGCGTGCCATCATCGGCTTGCAATGCCTTGCGCCTGCTCGTGCTTCATTGGATGAAACCTGGGAATACGTCCGCGAACACGAGACCTTCAATACACCACTGGCACAGTTCCAGGGGGTTTCCTTTCCGTTGGCCGAAGCAGAGACGCAATATGAAGCTGCGCGTCTGTTGTGTTATCGCGCCCTGGAGTTGCGCGACCTCGGTCAGCCACACACCAGTGAAGCCGCCATGTGCAAATGGTGGGCACCCAAACTTGCGCATGAAATCATCGAGCAATGCCTGCTGTCACACGGGCATGCCGGTTACAGCCTGGACCTGCCGTTCCAACAGCGTATGCGTGATGTGTTCGGGTTTCAGATCGGCGACGGTACGGCACAGATCATGAAGCTCATCATCGCGCGCGAAAAAGCTGGCGGTGTCGCAGTGCAATACAAGCGTTGACCTATTGAGCGCGCATCGGTTTGATGACGCGCTCCGCAAACTCGGCACACACCGCGTGTTGACGGTCGGCGGGGGCAACAAAATTGATGCCATCCAGGCCTTGCGCCTCAAGGTCATGTAACTGCTGCATCACCTCTTCCGGATGTCCAGCAATACAAAATTGCCGAATGACGTCCGGCGTGACGAACCTGGCTTCTTCCGCATCCAGATGTCCGTAGTGACTGTGATGCGCTTGCGTAAAAGATCGCCTGGCATCACGTTTGCGACGAAACGCCACATAGTCATCCCAGATAGGTAACACGTACTCCGGTGGTGGAGCCGCAGTCTCGCGGAAACGGTCATACAGGAAGTGCACATTCACCATGATGGACGAGCCCACTTCGTGCAGTACGCGCGTTGAAGTGAGTTGTTCTCCGGGCTTGAGCAACATCAGGTTGACCAGCGCGTAGACTTCAAACGCGCTGAGTTCCCTGCCTACCTTCGCCGCGCCAGCACGCGCGTGAGCAAGTGATTCCGCGATGCCGCCGCCACGCGGAATGCCGGTAATGAGGGCGTCTGCGTACTGCCCCGCCAGCGCTTGCGCGCGTGGGCCAAAGCCACTTACGTGCAGCGGTATTGGATCGTCCAGGTTGACGTGACGCAGGTCGAGGCTCTGGAACGCAATTTCCTCACTGCGGCCATTCGCGGAAAATTCCACACTTTCGCCGCGCAACAAGCCCCGAATGACCCGGATGTCACGTTCGAAATCACTGATACGCATCGGCAGCTGTCCCATTGCGCGCAGCGAGGTATTCCCCGTACCCAACCCTAGAAAAGTTCGGCGCGGCGCGATCGCATTGATTGTAGCGATGCCATTGGCGACCACTGGCGCCATCGCGAGCCCGGGCACGGCCACGCCGGAGCCAACCGCGATACGGTTGGTCTTGTCCGCAATCAATGCAAGCAGCGCCCACACGTTGGATCGGATCATCGGGCTGTCCCAGACCCAGCAGAAGTCGTATCCCTGCTGCTCAGCCTCAACCGCGAGCCCCACTTCCGATATTTGTGTGACACAGACGCCGAACTTCATGTGCTTCCGTCGCGACAGGTGTTTTGACCGACGACCAGTATAATCTGGTAGCAACCATCACCCCGGAGTCACGTCGAAAGCCTTATGCCAACAGTACTCGTACAGGGCCGCATCGCCGCACCCAAAGCCCCACTTATGCGTCAGTACGCACCCGCCGATTGGACGGTCACAGTGTGGGATCCGGACGAGGACGATGTGTCCGCATTCGAGCCTTTGTTGCTGGAGGCTGATGTTGTGGTCGGCGGCGCTATACCGATTCCATGGCCGCCGGTTCCGAAGCTCAAACTGTTCCAGATTCCGTGGACCGGATACGACTTCACGGCGCCCGAAAAAATGCCTGCGGGCATCCCCGTCGCCAACACATTCGAACACGAGACATCGATCGCCGAGTACGTGTTACTGGGTATGTTGGAGTGGCAGATCGGGTTACGTCACATGGACGCGGAGTTTCGGAGCCATGGGTGGGGCGGATTTGCGACAGGCCGCGCACCTACGCATGGCGAGGTCAGAGGCCAGACTGTTGGGGTCATCGGCTATGGGCATATCGGTCATGAGGTGGCGGTGCGGGCACGGGCGTTTGGCATGCGCTGTATAGGGATCCGCCGTTCGCAACAGCCGTGCCCGGATGAACTCGCCTGGTTAGGCCAGCCCGACCGTATCGATGACTTGCTTGCGGAGTCCGATTTTGTTGTGGTCGCGTGTGACATGAACCAGGACACCATTGGTCTCATCAACAGCAAACGGCTGGCAGCGATGAAGCCGACGGGCGTCATCATCAACGTCGCGCGCGGGCGCATCATCGAAGAGGACGCCCTGTACAACGCTCTGGCAACCAAGCGTATTGGCGGCGCGATCCTCGACACCTGGTACAACTATTACGCGGCTGGCGAGGAAGCCGTATGGCCTAGCAATCAGCCATTTCAGCAGCTGGATAACGTCTTACTGTCAGCACATCGCTCCGCCGTCACCGAAGCCATGCACGAGCGGCGTTGGCAGTTTGTCGCCGCGAATTGCGCACGGGTGGGGCGCGGCGAGGCGGCGCAGAATATCGTGTTCCACGGCACTGGCGAGTGAGTGCAAAACAATGTCCGTTGCATCACTACCCATACTCAACGTCAGTGAACTACACGGTCCAAACAAAAACAGCTTCATTCACGCTTTGCGCGAAGCCGCGCACGGCCCCGGGTTCTGTTACATCGAAGGCCACGGCATCGCGGCTGAACTGGAGATGCGACTGCTGGATGAAGCGTGCACGTTTTTCCATCTGCCAGAAGATGAGCGCAGATCCATCGCGATCGGCAACTCGCCACACTTTCGTGGCTATACCATCCTGGGTGACGAGCATACGGCCGGCGCGCGTGACTGGCGCGATCAGATCGACATCGGAGCAGACGAGCCGGCGCCGCCTTTGGCCCCAGACGACCCGCCATGGCAAAGGCTGCGCGGCCCCAACCAATGGCCCGTACAGGTACCGGGGCTGAAAGCCGCCGTTCTGCCATGGCTGGAGCAGATGCGCACACTGGCGATCACGCTAATGCGCGCATTGGCCGTTGGACTTGGGCAAGACGCCGGTCGCTTCGACGACGCCATAACCGGCGCTCCTTATCCACGCGTGAAGATCATCCGCTATCCGGCACAGCCGGCAGTTGGCGGTACGCCTCAAGGATTGGGTCTACACCATGACTCAGGGCTGCTGTCGTTCATCCTCCAAGACGATGTTGGCGGCTTACAGGTGCAGAGCGAAAACGGCCTCGTCGACGTTGTGCCGCGCAAAGGCGCCTACATCATGAATCTGGGTGAAATGCTGCAACTGGCGACCAACGGCTACCTCCGCGCCACGCCACATCGCGTGCAATCGCCACCACCCGGCAAAGAACGTATCTCCATCGCGTACTTCTTCAATCCGCGCCTCGACGCGGTATTCGACACTATCGAGCTACCACCGGAACTCGCTGCGGAGGCGCCAGGCGGTCAGAATAAGAGCCCTAGCGATCCCGTATTCCACGCATTTGGTGCCAACACATTGAAGATACGCATGCGCGCCCACCCGGACGTCACGGAACGGTTCTATAGCGACGTCGATTTGCACGCGCTATAGCATCGGTGACTGAAAGAATTCCATCAGTCCATCGGTTTATCATGGATTCAGAAGAAAGTTAGGATGTGTGGAAAGACATGAGTCTGTCGGATTCACCGCAAGCGGATGGAGAAAGACTGTTGCTCGAGTCCAGCTTTTCCACTTCCTGAAGGCCGGTCTTGCTATGCTCCCGTACATCAGAGTCTTGTTCGCGTCCGCGGTGCTCCTGCAGTTGCTTCCCGCAGTCTCTTGGTCCTCGGAGAAATTCGGAGCCTCCCTCGGGAGGGTGACGCAACCCCCCGCTTTGGATCGTTCTGTCGTCGAAATTCAAGAGTCTTTGATTTGGCTAGACCACTACAATGGGCTCGTAGACGGCAAACTCGGCCCCCGTACTATCGCAGCAATCCGCTCCCATCAGTCATCGCTGGGTGCAGAGCCTACTCGAACACTGACAGACGCCGATTATGCGGAGTTGGTCGAGCGCGCGGCGCAGGTTAGAACACAGTAAGGGTGGGCGCACTTTCGCCACCCTGTTCTGGGTTACAAGATTGCCTACCCATCAGTCATGCTCGAACGCTCGGAACCTCTCTCTGCGGGAGGGCGGAGGTTCTTTTCAGACCACAGCCCAACTGAGCTACGGCTCGAGATTGACCTGACGCCCGCTACAAACATTGGAACGCTATTCTCGGATCTGACGAAGGAGACCGCGGAGCGCGAGATAATCTACTCCAGACTTCTCTCGTCTTGGTTCGTCGTTACCGGCAAGAGCCAGAAGATCAAGTTCTACACTCGGATACACATGGCGAGCGGCGCATTCATTGGCTACACCTTCGTTTGGCCGAACGATGCAAGCGGGAGGTTCGAGCGCGTGGCAATTGCCCTCTCCAGCTCGTTCGAGCCGCCACCCAAGCTATCAGCAATGCCCAGAGAATCAACACTGACGGAGTCAATACGCGATAACTCGAGTGACGTTGATGACACGCGTGAAACTCAAGCTGTACCGAAACCGCCAACCAAGGGCGTGCCAGCCAATCCAGCCTTGACTCAGACCCAGCTAACACCATCAGAACTTTTCTCCATTGCGTCGCACTCGGTCTGGACATTGGTAGCAACAGGAAGCGCCTCCAATTCCGACGGCTCCCACGATAGGCGCACAGGGACCGCCGTGGCTGTTTCGAGTGACCGTCTGTGGACGAACTGTCACACGTTGGAGGGGATGCAGGACTACTTCATAGGCCGCAGAACTGAAGACGCCGAAAAGACGATCGTTCGTAGAGTCGAGGTGGTAGCACGCAACGACAAGAAGGACGCCTGCGTCGTGAAGCCAGTCCGGCACACGCTGCAGAGAATCGTACAAACACGCGCGAGTTCATCGCTGAGAGTCGGGGAGCGTGTCTTCTCGCTGGGCAGCCCCAGCGGTTTGGAGTTAACGCTGGCTGACGGGCTCTTATCGGGCGTGCGTACCATCGAGGGCGTCACGTACGTGCAGAACAGCGCCCCGATTTCTCGAGGCTCATCAGGAGGCGGCCTGTTTGATGCACGAGGTAATCTGGTGGGTATCACGACGTTCTACATTCGCGAGTCGCAATCGCTGAACTTCGCGATTGCCGTTGAGGAGTTTCCAGCGCCATAGGTGTATGAGGACCGAGGCTCGGAACCTTGCGAGCATGCCCAGAGCTTGAGACGCCGCCGTCGCCCGAGCAGAAGTCATCACCATCGGCACCGCGAAAACCAGAGTTATCATCCGGTCACGAATGGGTGCTCTGCGCACGGAAAGACGCCACGGTTATTCAGCAGATTTCCACTGCTGAACATCAGCACTCACGACAAGCGGTGAGAATCCCCACCAGCATTGAACTTGGGGACTTTCTCCTGGTAAGCCCGCGCGCGCCCTCCTCCGCAACGGAGGCGAGGTCAGCGGATTGGGTCCGATTCCGTAGCCGACGATGAGAGTCCGGATGGAACGGGTGCACGTCCGTGTATGCGTGCTTCTCTTGCGATCCCGTGCGCCCTGGTTCTGGCTGATAGATGGTCCGTTCCGTGGCTCGCGCTGTTGGACCCAGAAGACCCGTTAGACCCCGCCCAAGCGAGAGACTGGCTTTCGCGCCTAGAAGAATAGGCCCTTGGAAATGCGCGCCGACACCCGCTGCGCGGCCAAGCGCGCGCGTTCTTCCCAGCTTTCACCGGCAATGATCTCGTAGGGCGCGCCCACCAAATCGAGCAGTTCGCGCGTGCGATGAAAAAACCACGCGCGCGTCTCAGCCGATTCAAAATAGCGAGTCCCGTCATCCAGCCACGGCACCTCAGGTGACAGCAGCAGATATAAATCGGCCGGTTCGAAATCGGGCAGCAGCGCCGTGACACTCATGGGCGCGCCCAAACGCTCCGACCATACCGACGTTTGCAGCGCATCGGTGTCCTCGAAGAACAAAGCACCGGCACTCTCCATCATCGGCTCACGGATAGCCACATGCACCTCGGCGAGGCGCACGAAGTCGGCGGAGGTCCACCCGTGTCCGCGCCTGTTCAGGGCGTCGTAAGTGCGACCGTATTCGAGCATGTATGTAGTTTCGAAGCGCGCCGCCAGGGCGGCGCTCAAGGTCGACTTGCCGGTGCTCTGCGGTCCTACCAAGCAGACTCTGCGGCGGTAGTGGCGCTGTACCGGCGACGGCAACCAGCGCCAGTTCTGCCACGGCGACGCACGCACGGCGCTACCCGACACCGGGTGCAGTTCCCGGTCAGGGTCGATCAATACCGGCCGCGCGCAAAGTTCCTCGGCCAGTTGCACGATATAGTGCTCAGAGCCGATCACCACATCGATGGGCTCGGGGTGCAGTTCGCGCACGGCGCGGCGCCAGATGGGCCAGAAATCGGGATGCTCGGACGGCGTCTGCGGAATATCTCGATGCATGTGCAACACGTGACAGCCCGGTACGGACTCGCGCATCCACGCAGCCCGCAGACGGCCGTCAATCGGCTCTTCGTCGGTGGAACACACCAGCACCGTCATGCGTTCGGCCAGACGGCGCCCTGCCTCGCAGCACAACAGGTGGCCCAGATGCGGCGGCATGAACTTTCCGAGCATGAATGCGCGCCTGACGCGCGGCGACGCCAGGGTCAATTGACCGGCACGCCCTTGTTGTAGGCCCGCAACCAGGCCACGAAGCCGGCGCTCGCCATCACCAGGAACACGGCATAAAGCGCTGCCGTAGGATTCAGCCCTTTGGTTGCGAACAGGCCGATGGCCAGCACATCCACCGTTATCCAGATGAGCCAGCTCTCCAGTACCCGGCGCGACATTAGGAATTGCGCGATCACGCTCAGGATTGCGATGGTCGCATCCCAGTACGCATAGTCCGCATCGGTCAGGCGGTCCATAACGGAGCCCAGCAGCGCAACGCCGGCCACGGCCACCAGCGCATACAGTGGCCAATGGGTCGGCGACAGCCTGGCTACCACGATGAGGCCGGAGTGGTCACGTCCCTTCAGCCAGTACCACCAGCCGTAGATCTGGATGGCGAAGAAATAAATCTGCAATAAGGCATCGCTGTAGAGCCGATAGTCATAAAAAATCTTGGCGTAAAAAACCACCATTAGCAGACCGAATGGGAAGTTCCACACCGAGCGTCGGATGATGAGCGACACATTGATGAGCCCAAGTGCAACCGCACATTGTTCGATGAGGCTAGCGCCCACCATGCCTAGAAGAAAGTCACTCAATAGTCTGATCTCGCAAGTGTTGTCCGGAAGCGCCGCAGTAAGCAGCGCCGGTTACTGCGGCGCTTGGCCGGGCAGATAATCGCGCCCGGCCCAAAGCATACGCACAGCCGAACCCAGCGTCGATGCACCAGGTTCCAGCGCAGCCATCGCCGCATTCAGGCTGTCGATGGCCCCCAGGAACTCGCCTTGGTTACGACTCGGCCAACCCATCACCTCCGCCCAGTCCGTTGCCACCGGCAACGCGAGCTTGCCGAGCAGAGTTCCAAGCGCGTATGTGTTTAGCGCTTGCGGGTCGCCGACGTCAATGCCGGCACGTTGCGCCATGGCACCAAGCACGAGCCCGCGCTGATATCCAAGGCCTAGTTGTGCGACCATGAGCTGTTCGCGCGCTACCAGCTTACGCGCCTTGAGCACACTGACCCAGTAACGGTGCGACCAACGCGCGGCACCAGACTGGCCCGAGGACGCACCCAGGCGCTCGGCATGGACATCCAGATCGACGATGACGCCGCCTTCAAACACCGCCTCAAGGGCGCTGGCGACGCCGGCGCGGGTAGCTTCGCGTACCGACAACAAACCGCGCGGAAGCAGCGGGCGAAGTTGCTCAGCGGGCCACGGCGGCGAATGCAGATGCAGGTCCAGGTCTATATCGCTGAAACGGTCCCAATCGCCGCGCGCCAGACTGCCGCGAAGCCAGAGCTCCGCCACGTCCGCGTATGCCAGTAGTTGCTGAGCAAGGCTGCGTAAGAATGGCGACTGCGGGGCTGCAGGCAGCCGCTCCAGAGCGCCCGTTATGTGCAGGGGAATGCGGGTTGGGCGCTCGCACTCTATATCCGACACCAACATCAGTCCGCCACCAGACCACCGAGCCTCTGGCGAATGAGCGACACCTGCGCGGCCGTCGGCAGCGCCGCGGCCACGCGCAAAACCTTGTGCGCGTGAGGTGCCAGTTCCCTTAGGGTGCTGGCCGGACCCAAAGGCACATCTAGCTCGGTGTAAGGTTCCAGCCGATTCAGATGCTGCATCACGATGTAATAACAGAAGCGCACCAAGCGCACCCAATTCGGGTACGGGTTGGTGCCGCGCACACTCAACACCGTGTGCCGCCATAGTACACGGCGAAGCGATAACAGCAATGACCCTTGCAAGTGCACAATCATAGAGGCACGCTCAAACAACGGGTCCACCCAGCCCAGATAATTGCCCTCACAAAGCCACTGTGATTCGTCTGCAAGACCCTTCGCACGTGCAACGCGCTGCTCGTATCCGGCGACCTGTATGCGTCCCGCCTTGCGGTTGAAATTGAGCGTATCTAGGCTCTCGCAGGGTAGCTCCAATGCCTGCGCAAGCCTCGCGGCCAGCGTCGACTTGCCGCTCCCTGGGGCGCCGATTATAACGATACGCATTGCACTCCCCGAAGGCCTAGGAACCAGAGGATGGTACGTTGGAAGGTAGGCTAGGTAGGAGACAGGCCACCGCACACCTGTGTTTACGTTTACCCATCGATACGAATTAAATGTGGACGAGCGACCACTCCCCCTTCCTACATACGCTCCCAGTTAACGGGTTTCTTGAATTTCAAGGCGTGATGGACAGGTCAATGGAGAAAGGCCGGCAAACCATCCTCGCCAACTTCCAACTTCGAGTCCAACAGTACTGGGGGTCGTCAATGCTGCATCGTAGCGCGCTGACTGCGACGCCGCCAGGACCTCATCCTCCTAAGCGGTAAGCCACCGTTGCCCACCCGCTGAGTACATTTGCCACGCCTGCAGCCACAGCTAGTCTGGGTCCACCCGTGCGCAGGCAACGCACCAGAGAATCGCCACGAGCAGAAGAGCTCCACTGGCTGGCCAGAGCGAATCCAAAAACTCGGCACCCGGTGCTGACTTGCCGCACATGTTTCCTCACGTCCCCTCTTAGGGTAGGGCCCACTATTCCTTTCCGCATCCACAGCCAACGGCTTTGCTGGCTTATCCGCATCATTGATGCTGAAGCCTATAAAGCATCCGCGTGCGCCGGAAACGAGGGCATACGCGTCGGGTTCATTCAGGCTCTCTGGCACGCCGACATTGCGTCGCAGGCTTACACCGGCTTCTATGGGGGGTGGGCGAGTCAGGACTGAACTCGATTGTTGTTTAAGGCTACGAGGTGCCCGGAGCCAGGCGATTCCGCTGCGTGAACAGCAGATGGCGAGAAGCGGCAGATACGATGTCATTTTGGCGGCGGGACTGATCGTAGACGGCGGCATATACCGTCATGATTTTGTCGCTGGAACGGTCCTGGACGGGATGATGCGCGTGAAGCTGGATACCGATGTACCCGCTTTGTCCGTTGTTCTGACGCCGCATCAGTTTCAGGATACTCAAGCGCACGAGGCTTCTTATCATTTCACCTCCTCGTAAAACTCCCGCAAGGTGGCTGAGGCGTGCGCGCTGATGCTCAAGAACCTACAGCGGGTCGTGAAATTCGAGTTTCATGCGCGTGAGGCGCGTTTTTGAGCGTCCTGACCGTCCCAAATCGGGCCCAAATCACCTCAAAACGAACAGGGGCGGCGACTGCCGCCCTGTATCTACCAGCCAAGTCGACTGAAGTGCCC
>MDTA01166547.1_pt1 | contig 21735 bp, 22 predicted proteins | sample 811151 | NCBI WGS metagenome assembly MDTA01 (sample SAMN05326648, study PRJNA326480) | marine metagenome | isolation source: seawater | place: Indian Ocean: South | collected 2010 | reverse complement strand
AGAGATGGTTTTTTAATTCTTTTAAAAATGTTTGGATTAATTTTCCGAAAAAAATAACAATTATTTATATCTTCTAAAAAAAAGATTATTAAATAAATTAAAATAAACATAACAATAAACAAAAACATTAATCAATATTAAAAAAACTTGATATTGAGTGTTACTCACATTTAGAGATCCAAGAAAGATTGATGATAAATTAAAAAGATTTATAATTGACGCACTGTAGATATTAGCTTTAATATTTTTAATTTTAAATTTTTTTTTAATAGAAATGTAGAGTAACTGATGTAAATGTTTTGTATCAGGTACGATTGGTGATTTTTTAAATCTAAATTTTCTAATAATTGAAAAGAGAAGTTCAAAGCAAGGATACCAAACTAATAAAATTATAAAAAAAGGTGACAATTTGGTATTACTTAAATAAATTTCTATTATTAAAAAACCATAAATAAACCCAAGGAAATATGACCCACTATCTCCAATAAATAATTTATTAGAAAAATTAAACAAATATAAAATTATTAAAATTGAAATCCAATAAATCCATGATGTAAAATTTGTTTGAAAAAATTCTTGATTAGTAAGAAAAATAAATAATGAAATTGTGATATAATAACCTAACACATTTGTATTTAATCCATCGATAAAATTCGTTCCATTAACTAATATAAGTATACAAAAAAGAACGAAAAAATAATTATAAATTTCATTCTTAAGTAGCTGATCGATAAAAATGACTTTTGTATTTTGTAATAAGATATCATTAAAAAAAATAAATGAAAATATTATTAATATTTGCAAAACGAATCTAAATTTTGCCGAATTAAAAATTTTAAGATCTGAAAAAAAACCTAAAAAAAATATTAATGTGGCGAAAATTATTAATTGAGTATTGTTGAAAAAAAATATTAAAAAATATAAAGCAATAAATATTCCACCGCTAAGAGGTATTTTTTTTTCTAAAGTATAATTTTGGTGTTTGTCACCTGAATAATTTAAAAGCAAAGATTTATTTCTTAAAAAATTAGTCAATAAATAAATTAGAATAGGTGTAAATAAAATTAAGAAATAGTTCATTTAAAATATTAATTAAAATATTTATATTTTTATATTAAAATCTAATTAATTACATTAAAGATGATGCTTAAATATGAAATATTTAAAAAAATTATTACATAAATTTTTTGCCATTTTTAACTTAAAAATAACGAAGTTAAACTATGGACACAAAGATTTTCCAATAGTCGAAGCTAGTCAGGATGAGATAAGTATACTTAATATTTCGGCGAAATACTCTATGACGAGCCTAGCAAGAAGGTGGGCATTAATAAACGCAATTAAATACGTTAAAAATCAAAAAATTGATGGTGACTTTGTTGAGTGTGGTGTTTGGAAAGGTGGAAATTTAATTATTTTTAATAACTTAAATAGAAAATACAATTTAGATAAAAAAATTTTTGGGTATGATACATTTTCAGGAATGAGTGAACCGACAATTCATGATAACAACTTTTTAGATATAAATGCAAAAAAAGAGTGGGAGAAAAATAAAAAAGAAAATAATATTAATACATCTTTTAATTGTTACTCAAGCTTGGATGAAGTTAAAAATAATATTAAGAATTGTTCGGAGGAAAAATCTATTGAAAAAATTAATTTAGTTTTAGGAAAAGTTGAGGAAACTTTGATTAAACAAGAAAACTTACCTAAAAATATTTCAATTTTAAGATTGGATACAGATTGGTATGAAAGTACCAAAATCGAACTTGAGATACTTTACCCTAAATTAACAAAAGGTGGAGTTTTGATCATTGATGATTACGGGCAATGGAAAGGATCAAGAAAAGCTGTTGATGATTACTTCTTTGGTAAAGATGTAGTTTTGCATTATATAGATTTTTCCTGCAGAATGATGATTAAAAATTCATAAATAAATCGCTTTATTAAAAAATGAAAGTCCTCTTAAATATTTGCTAAATCTTTTTGGTTTAATTGGAATATGATCTAAAATTTTATTCACACTATCAATATTCTTGTAATCAAATTTTATTTCTAAAACATTTAAATAATCTTTTACCAATTTTTGTGTAGCTAACTTATCAATTCCATATGGTTTAAATTTGATATTTCTGTCATGCGTAATTCTTATGTCATTAATTATAAAATAATCTCTCGAATAATTCACGAGAATTTGGGGATTGACTAAGTCATTAAAAATATAATTTCTTGCATAATTGTCATCAATTATTTCTTTATAATAATTATTATTTAAACTAAAAACTTTATTTAAATTTATTTGATTAAATTTATCATTTAAATTTATAATTTTTTTAAACCCAAATTTATTTAATTTCTTTTTAATTTCTAAGAAGCATTTAGTATTTTTATCATTTCCGTAATATCTTATTCTTAATTTACATCTTTTGCTAATTCCACTTAGATTATCTCTAGCAATTTGATTATTAAGATTATCAAAATATATGCTATTAATATATCTTTTAGGAAACTGTTTTTTTAAATTCTTTATTGAATTTAAACTTTGTTCAATTGAAAAAAGATTGTCTGTGTTATAAGGTATTTTAATTTCTAGTCGCATTCATCAATATATTTCATTAAGATTTATTTTTTCATTTTTTATCTTTTTTTTATTTATAAAAATTTTACTTGTAAGATCAGATTTTATCTTCAAATTTATATTTTTATCTTTAGTTTTAAAATTTATTTTTCCTCCTTTTTCATAAAAATCTTTTTTATTAAAAGCTATTAGGTCATATAATTTTGAATTTAAAAAGTTATTATTTACAACTTCAACTGTGCTTCTATCTTTGCTGGCAATTCCAATGCCTGAATTTATAAATGAGTTGTTATCACTTAATATATTACTTGATTCTCCAGCAGAAATTCCTTTATCCTCTATAGTGTTAAATTTTGAATTAATTATACTTACTTGAGACCCAGAAAAATCTACTGCGTCTCCTCTAATGTTATTAAATTCAGAATTTTTTATTACACCTGATGAAAAATCAGAGTCAAAAGCATCAGATAAACAATCGGTAAATTTTGTGTTAGTTACAGTGAATCTAGAATGAGTTATATTTAAAAAATCTTCAGCTCTTGAATTGATAAATTCTGTGTCTAAGATATCAACATTGGCTTTATAAAAATTTATTGATCCAGTTAAGTGAGTTTTAAAAGAATTAAAGTAATTCAAATCTGTAAAAACTACATTCTCAAAAATTGATTTTTTAACAGAATTTTTAACCAGTATTCCTTTCCATCCATCTTTAGATGAAGATGCCTGAAAATAAATCTTATTATTTTTATTTCCTACTGCCTCAATTTTCCCACCTTCAACATTTATAAAGGAATTCTTTTTAAAAACCATTTTGGCACCAGGTAAAACTTTCAAATTAAAATTTTTTGGAACATAAATAGGATCATCTATAATATAAACTCCTTCTTTGACGATTATTTCATTCTCAGAAATTTTGAAATTATCAAGATTATAAATTTTTTGTTTTTCTAAATTATCATATTGTTGATTTTCAATAATAAATTTTGGAGAATTAAGTTTTTTAAGGCCACTGTAAACTTCAAATAATACAAAATTATAATCAGATAAATCTTTTTTTAAAATTATCTTAGAAAATTTAAAGTCTGATACAGGAATACTTATTTTTTTATCAATCTTTATAGAGCAATTTTTTTTACAATTTTTTTTAATCAAAATAATATTTTTAATATCAAGCTTAAATGGAGTTAAATTCATAACTTTAATATTTCCGTTGCTTAATGCTCTTGCAAATATTGGGTTTTTAAGATTACTTAAATATTTTTCTTTTAATTCTTCATTAATTATTAAATCAAAATTTTTATAGACAAAATATTTTTTTTGAAAAAGACTTTTAAAATCAATTGAATTTTTTAAAACTTTTAAATTTTTTTCAAATATTGAAAAATTAAATTTTTCGTAGCATTCTTTACTTTGATATTTACATAACGTTTCGAGATTGTTTTTAACACCCCCTATATAATTTTCAAAATTTTTAAGATTTATTTTAAATTTTTCTATAAAAAGATCACTTTTTAAAATTCTGTCATATAACGGATAATCTTGACGTGAACACATTGCTTCACAATTAATTAAATTAAATAATTCATTTTCTAATTGATCAATACCTTTAAGTTCTCTTATTGAGGTTTCACCCCAATCTGTCGGGATAGGTTCTAACTTCTGATTAAATGGGTTAAAGTAAAATCTAATATTCCTGTAGCCCAAAGGATGGTATTCACCTGTCACTAATGATAAAATAATTATCTTAGAAAATTTATCCATATCAAAAATTTTCTCATATTCATCTAAAGGGATTTCATTTCTTAAAATAGCAAATTTGATATCTTTTATATAATTAAAAAAATTTTCAAAATAAAAATTATTAAATTCTTTTTTATTATAAGTGCTGTTTTCTATTTTTCCATGCTTGAAGTTTACAAAATCTATTTCTTTATAAATTTTTTTTTTTTCAAAATCTTTTAACAAAATTCTAAAAAGATAAGAGTTTTCTTCATTTGTAAATTTTATAACTGGTGAGTATTTTTTTTTTCTGAGTTCAAAATATGCATCTGAGTATTGTTCTTCAGCTAACATTAGGCCCCAATCATCCCCATTTAAATTGATTTTGAAGGTAAAGAAATTTGGTGCTGCTATACCTGCTTCTGACAATATACTTGAGTAGATAATATTTTGTGGATACTGCCTTGCAAAATGTTGTGTTAATGAAAATTCTCTCATTCCTTTTATCGATTTTCCATCTCTTAGTTTTACTCTCAGGCTAAATTGTTTATTGTTCCCATAATGGTCAGTGAGCACACCTTTTAATCTTGCTGTTCCTCTGTATTCCCTATTTTTATACAAAATTCTGATTGGAATTTTTTTTCTAGATTCATTAATTCCGTCAATTAAGGCTTTTTTTCTTTCTTTTTGTAAAATTTCAAAGTTTTTAAAAGATATATCAATTTTTAATTTATCATATTTTATTTCATTAAAATTTTTAAATTTTATTGATGAATAAATATTAATCATAGAATCTTTAATTGATTTTGAAATTATTCGATCAGTTTGCTTAAAGAATATTCTTAATTCTTGATCAATACTTCCCTTTAATCCAGGAGTAAGATATGCAAGATACATAACAACCAAAAAAATTGTTACTAATGATGTCAGAATATATATTTTACTAAATGAATTATTTCTAGTTCTCACGACTTTTAGTAAACAGGATTTGCAAAGTAATAATTAACCTCTAAGTTTTTAAGTTCTTTGGATAATTTAATTTGAAATTCATCAAAATTATTAATATTTTCCATCATTACCTTAATAATAAAAGTTACCTTATTATTTTCATTTATTTCATATTTTATTAATTCAAATTCTTTAAAAAAAGATTTTAAATTTTCAAAAATATATGTGTTTGAAACTTGATTGTTGTTTCTATCCTCTTTATCACAACTTATGATCAAATTATATTCTGAAGAAACTTTATTAAATTGATTACCAACAAAAAACCAAATTATAATAAATATGATTATACAAATAATTGTTGTCGGAATAATTTGACCTGCTCCGTAACCCAATCCAATTGATATTGCTAAAAATAGATAAATTAATTCCTCTGGTTCTTTAATTGGTGTTCGAAATCTAACTATTGATAGAGCTCCAACTAAGCCCAATGATAAAGCAAGCGATGATTTTACAATTAAAATTACTAAGAAAGTAACCAAAGAAAGTAGGGGTAATATATTTGAAATATGAGATTTGTTTGATAATGAAATTGATTTCTCTTGATAAATAAATTTTAATGAAAATGACAGGACAATACAACAAAAGAAACTTAATAGGGTCCTTACATAGTCGATTTCATTAAAAGTTTCTAAGTTATTTAAGAATGATTCCATATTACGAATAAATTAAATGTTTATTATATATAAACTTATCCTTTAGGTTTTACAATTTTTATTATTTTTTTATTACAAAATTATTAAGAATAAGTTCATCTAAACCTGTTGAATAAAATGTTCTAATTGCATCATTTGGAGAGCATACGATAGGCTCTCCTTTGACATTAAACGAGGTATTTAGTAATATTGGAACTTTAGTAATTTCAAAAAATTCGTTAATAAGTTTATAAAATCTAGAATTATTAATCTTTTGAACCGATTGTATCCTGCAGGTATTATCAATATGAACAATAGCTGGAGCTATTTTTTTTAATTTTTTTTTTGCTTCAAATGAAATAGTCATAAACTTAGACTCATAAGATTTTAAAAAATATTTTTTCACTTGTTCCTCTAAAACTGAGGGACAAAAAGGTCTCCAAGACTCTCTGTATTTTATAATCTTATTAATTTTTGCTGACATTTCTTTTTTTCTTGGATCACCTAGTATACTTCTTTGTCCTAAGGCCCTTGCTCCCGCTTCCATTCTCCCTTGAAACCAACCAATTACTTTACCCTGAGAAATTTTATGAGCAGCATACCTCTCTATGTTTCTTTTCTTGTAAAACTTTATTTTATTTTGCTTAAGGGCTTTAATTATCTCTTTTTCAGAATAATCAGGTCCCAAAGCTAAACTTTTAAGAATTTTAGGTTTTTTTTTATTTAAAATAAAATCAGCTACCATTGCTGATCCAGCAGATGCTCCATTATCAGCACAGAGGGGGTTGGGGAAAATATTACTACAAAATTTTGAGTTAAAAAGTTTAGAGTTCATTTTCACATTTAATCCAACGCCCCCACCTATTGTTAAATTATTAATACCAGTCAAAACTGAATATTTTTTGAATAAATTTAAAACTGCTCTCTCTAATTGAGATTGAACTTCAAATGCTAAATCCTTATGCCAACTCTTTATTTTTTGATTTTCTTTACGCGGAACTTTTCCAAATAATTTTACAAGATTATCTGTATACCTTCCTGAAAAAGAATGTTTTCCATGATGAATATATTTTGGATTTAATTCATACTCATTTGTTTTATGGTTAATTTTTAAAACTTTATTTAATTTTTTTTCAATATTTTTATTACTTTTACCATAGGACGCTAATCCCATTAGTTTATATTCTCCATCATAAGCTTTAAAACCAAGATATTCAGTTATTGCAGCATAAAACCAGCCTAAAGAGTTAGGCATATTGATCTCTTTAAGTTTCGAAAATTTGTTATTTTTACACTTCCATATTACTGTGCAATTTTCTTCCCCAGAACCATCAATCGTAATACATAAGGAATTTCTAAAACCTGAATGAAAATGACTTTGAAATGCATGAACAAAATGATGGGAAAAAAATTTTATTGGAGGTAATTTAGAAAATTCAAATTTTTTTCTTAAGTTAAATTCGAGTTTCTTTTTAAAATTTATAAGGTTTCTTTTATTTAATCTTTCTTTTTGCCATTTAATTGTATTTTGATCGACTCTATATTTAGTATTAAATTTTCTAAAAAAATTCTTCATATAACCACCAGAATATTTATCAAAATCCCAATTGTATGAAATGCATTGAAGATCATCTATTGAAATATCAAATCTTTTAAGCGCCATCTCGATTGATTTAATTGGAAAAATATTATGTGAATGTTTAATTCTATTTAATCTTTCTTCTTCAACATAAAACAATAATTTACCATCTTTAACTAGAGATATTGATGGATCAACCATATCATTAATTCCTAGTATCATTTTCATAAATAATCAGTCTCAGTTAAAAGAGTTTTATTAAATTCTAAGGCCTTTTCTTTTTTTAATAAACTATAATTGTCTTTTTTTGAGTAACCTTTTTTACTCCAAGCATCTGGATGGAAAACAAGGTGAACTTTTTTATAAATCCTTAAATCAAGATCCAAAGGATGGAGATATTTCCATTCGTGCCTAGAATCTGCTAAATATATGGTTTTATTTTTATTCTTTCTTGCTTCTCTAAAATCATTAAAAAATTTTTTTTCGTAAGTGTTGTTTAGGTTTTTTTGATTTATCTTAAATAAAAATTTTGATTTTGATGGTCTATGTGGAGAAAAAAAACTATAGTTGTTATCAAATTCTTGATTAAAAATTTTTGATTGTTTTGATAATTCTTTTTTTATTTTTACAACAGAATTTTCACCTTTATAGTTAAAATGTAAACCAATTTTATGGCCCATTTTTTTTATCCCAATTATAATTTTTTTATTTTCATATGAAAAAGGGTTATAGGAATTATTTGTTATTTGAAAAAAGAATGACGATTTAATCTTTAATTCCTTTTTCTCAATTTCTGCCAATTCAAAGGCTCTTTCAATGGAAAATTCTACATCATGACGCACAATAAAAAAATTTTCTGTATTTTTTTTTACCTCATCAAAAAAAACGGGTTTTAAGAATTTTTTGTAATACTTTAAAATTTTCTTAAATTCATTAAAGGAAAAATTACTCATTTTATTCCTATGATAAAAACCTTGGAAGTATTAAATTTTTTTTCAATAATTTTATGTATTTTAAAATTATATTTTTCAATCATTTCTATACATTTTTTTTCACTTATATAAAAGCAATTTACTCCAAAAAAAACTTTTCCATTTTTGTTAAGATATTTATGAACAGATTTTAAAAAAATTTTCGATAGTTCAGTACCATCATGTCCTGAGTATCTTGAATTGTATCTAACAGAACCTTTCTTTATGTTATGATTAATTTTTTTTGGAACATACGGCAAATTAGCAGTAATAAGATCAAATTTTGAGTTAATGTTTTTAAATAAATCAGAATTGATTGTTGTAATCTTAAGATTATTTTTTTTAATATTTTTTTTAGCACACTCTAAAACTCTTGGATACTTATCAGATGAAATTACAAGTGTTTTAGGATACTGTTTTTTTACATATTGTCCAAAAAGCGCAACATGTCCACAACCAATATCTAGGTATTTTTTGAAATTAGCATCAAAGTTGTTATCAAGTGTTTTTTTTAAAACTAAGCTTGTTAGATCCCAGGTTCCATCCCAAAGCTTATAATGAATTTTGTTTTTAAAAATAAATTTAGATATGAAATCTATTGACTCCAACGTATTCCAAAATTTCTTGATTATTTTTCCCATATTTCTAATTTGTCTTGATAGTCATTAATGGTATGAATTCAAATGTTAAATAAAAAAATTTTTTTAATATTAATAATACCTTCATTTTTTTTAAATTATTTTACTTTAACAATTATAGATCATGATAATAATTTAAGTACTTTTTCATCTTTAATAGTATTTTTATTCAATTTTTTCAATTTAATACTTGCGTGTATTTTTTCATATTACGGATTTTTAAAATCCCTAAGGTATTTTTTTATTATAATATTCAGTATTTTATTTTTTGATACAGCAATCATTAAATTTCAAGAGAATAATTCCATTCAAATTTACGATGAAGAACTTGGTTGGATACTAAATAATTCTCTAAGTTTAAAAATTGATGGTTATACTAAACAAAAAAAACAGTATAAAATAAACTTTTCAACATCTGAAGTTAAAGGTTTTAGAGAGTTTGATGATAAAAGAAAGAATGAAAAAAATATTTTAATAATTGGAGATTCTTTCACTGCTGGTCCCTTTGCATCTAATGATCAAATGTATTATAGTTATATAAAGCAAGAACTGGAGAAGGCAGGATATTTTTTAAATTGGTTTGTTGCTGGTGGTGGTGGTTATGGAACTCTTCAACAATACCTTTTAATTAAAAAATATTTCGACGAAATAAATCCAGACGTTTTAATCCATCAATTTTGTAATAATGATTTTGAAAATAATCTAAAAAAAATTGAGGAAAATTCAATTTTAAGAAATCAATATTATTTTAGACCTTATTTGGTCAACGATAAAATAATTTATGATGATACAATTTCTGGAAAATTATACAAATTTTTTTATCGTAATAGTTTTTTGTTTAAAAAAATCGATAAGATCATTACTAATCATAGATTTAAAAAAAATGGTTATTTTAACAAAAAAATTTATAATGAAAATTTAGATAATAGTTTCATTAAAACATCAGAAATATTTAAAAAAATTAAAGATTTAGTAGGTGATGAGATTATTTACGTTTCTATGAATTGTTCAACCCATGATGATAAAAAAATGATAGCTTGGGAAAGAATTCTAAAAAAGTACAACATTATTAGTCTTGTAGATTCAAATTTAGTACTTAGCGAACTTTCAAAAAAGGGTGAAGATATTTTTTTTTCAGATGGTGCTCACTTAAACAATTATGGAAATAAAATATTTGGAAAAAAAATTGGCATTAGTTTGATAGAAATTATTAAAAATAATGATAATTTTTAGTTAATTAAAAACTTCAAATATTTTTCAGACTGGTTATTAATATAAAATCTTTTTCGAGAAATACTAAATTTTATTGCTGATCTTTGAAAATTTTTATAATTTTTGATTATTCTAAATACACTTTTAATCAATTTCTCCTTATCATTTACAGGGTAGATTAGTCCTGCTTTATTATTTCTTAAAACGTCATCTGATCCACTACAAGCTGAAGATATACATGGTATTTCATTTGAAATAGCATCAATTAAAATGTTTGGACATCCTTCATAAAGAGAAGGTAAAATAAAAATTTTGGATGATCGTAAATCTTTAGACAAATTCCTAGACCAGTTTTTAACGATTATTTTTTTTTTTAAATTAAGGCTGTCAATTTTTTCAATAATCTTATTTTTTTCTGAACCAGATCCAATCAAGATCAATTTATAATTTTGCAATTTTTTTGATATTTCAAAAAAAACTTCAACCAAAAACTCAAAATTTTTTTGCTTTGCAAAACGTCCAATTGCTAAAAAATGTTTTTTTCTTACTTGTTTTTTTGTCAAGAATTTTGGCACATTTTCTTTTATATAAGGATTGAGAATAATTTTCACCTTTGATTTTTTTATGAGAAAAAATCTAATCGAATTAAAAGATTTTGTTGCATTTGTTATAATTTTATCAGCTAAATTAAATGACATGAATTTTGATATAAAAACTAAAATAGAAAAAAACTTATTTTCTGCATATTTTGTTGCTCCAAATGGATCTTCTGAATTTCTTATTATAACTTTATAAAAAAAAATTTTTCCAATTATCGATGATATTAAGTGACTTTGCATTGAAAATAGAACTGTGTCTTTATTATTATTGTGAGTCAGTAGTTTTATTAATTTTGTAACTGAAAAAAAATTATAATAAAATCTATTTCTACCTAATTTTTTTTGTCTATTTTTGCTAATTTTGATAATATTTAAATATCTAGATTTTTTGAAATTTTTATATTCTGCATTTAATGATAATAATTCAACAAAAATTTTTTTTTTTAAAAAAAAATTAACTAAATTAATTAAAACTTTTGTAGCACCTCCTTGTTCATAAGCTGGATAAAACAAAATTATTCTTCTACATTTTTTCATTAACTTATATCTAAATCTTTTCTTGCAAATATAATATTTGAAAGATGAAAAATATTATCTTCAGGTTTATAAATGTTTATTGGAAGCATTTTTTTTCCAAAAGGTAAAAGTCTAAATGCATTATAATTCTTCAAATACTTTTGATAATCAATTAATGTAGTGTTTTTTATCAGCTGATAAGTGTTAAATTCAATTTGTATAAATTTTGGTTTTAAGTCTCTAATTATTTTTTTTGAACCTTGCAAAACCTCTAATTCATGACCCTCTGTATCTATTTTAATAAAATCTAACTCACGAAATAACTTTTTATTTTCGATATATATTTTATCTAAAGAGGAAAGTTTAATTTTCATTTTATTTTTATTTGCTCCTTGCGTAAATTTAATTTTATCTGAATTTTCCATTATGGATGCTAACTCTGATGTTTTAGAGCCATAGAATAATGATCCAATTTTATTCTTGTTTGATATTGCTAGATTGAAACATTTAAATCTTTTTTTATTATTCGATTTAAGATTTTTCAAAATTTTAAAAGAAAATTTATTAGGTTCATAAGCAATTACATTAGATTTCGTATAAGATAATAACATATCAGAATAGCTACCCACATTAGCTCCTATGTCTAAACATAATTTTGGATTGAATTTATTTAATTTTTTTATAAAATTTTTTTCTCCGGTAAAGTCAAAACTTCCATAATTACTGTACCCTAGAGATTTGATAATCAATTTAAACATTATCAAATTTAATGTAAAAAATATTTTTCGCCCAAAAACAAAAAGATATAGATAGATTAGAGAATTTAAAATTATTTTCATATATTAATTTTTTTGTAAATATAATTTTTTATAGATAGCAAAAAATATTAGCCTAAGAGTAAAAAAACATGATTTAAAAAAACTTTTTTTTTCATAGATAAAATATACTCTAAACGCATCTTTAATTTTTTGTAATACACTTGATGACAATGAATTTTCAAGTTTTCTCCATTTAGTTAGAATTTTGTTAAGTCCATCTATTTCATTATTTTTTGACAATTTGAGCCACAAAACATAATCTTCTTTAGTTTTTAAAGGTGGGAAGGGATTTTTGGGTAATATATTTTTTTCTACTATGACAGTAGATAGACCTATATCGCAAGATTTTAATAAACTTTTATGAGACAATTTTTTTTTAATAATCATTTTTCCTATATTACAGTCATCTTTATCTATTATTTCGTAATTTGTATGTGAGAAACTGATATTTTTCTTTTTCATAAATTCTATTTGCAATTTAAGTTTATTTTTACTCCATAAATCATCACAATCTAAAAAGGCTATATACTTTCCATTAGATAAAGCTATTCCAATATTTCTTGATTTAGATGCTCCAAAATTTTCATTATTATTAATTAATTTTATATTTCTGTGTTTTGAAATTTTATTTTTTACAAAGTCAAGTTCGCTAAGATCATTATCATCAAAGATAACTATTATCTCTTTATTTGGGTAAGTTTGATTGATTGCAGACTTTAAACTTTCAGCAAAAAATTTTTTTTTTTTGTAGTAAGGTAAAATTATAGAAACTTTATCGATCTTGTTTTTCATTTTTATAAGTTTTTAATTAAATCACAATAGTGTCTAAATAATGTATAACCCTGAGTATTTCTTTTAGTTATTTTTATTTTTTTATTTTTTTACTCAAAACTATCATTTTGATAATCATCAAAAACTTTAAGAAAATTATTTTTGTCATTTGATTTATACAGATAACCGCCTTTTCCATTTGATAAAAATTCTACAGGACCATTTGGACAATCACTTGATATTATAATTTTATTTACAGATGCAGCCTCAATTAATACCCATCCTGGGTCTTCCCACAAAGATGAGAGGATAAAACATTCTGCATTTTTCATAAAATTAAAAATATTATTTTGAAAACCTAGAAGATGTACTTTTTCATCTAAATCTTTATTATGAATAAATTCTTTTAACCTTTTTTTATCTTCTCCATCTCCTACAATTACAAGATTATAATCTGGGTATTTTTTTATCAAATTAGAAAAACAATCTATCAAAAAAAAATAGTTCTTTTGCTTTGTAATTCTTCCTACAGATAATAAGTATTTTTTTTTTCCTAAATTGTATTCAAGATTGATAGGTTTATTTTTTTTTTTATTTATTTCGGAAATTTTTAAAATCGGGTCTCTTAAAACAAATATGCGTTCCTCATTAAATATTTTTTTTTCTATAAGATAATTCTTTGTAGCAACAGTTGGACAGCATACTTTATAAATATTTTTCCCCAAAATCTTCCATATAAACCATCTAAAAAAATTTAATTTTGGAAAACCTGAAATTCGTAAAATTAATTTTGTATTAAAATTGAAAAAATAGCTCAATAAAATTGGAAGAGAAGTTATTAAATGAATTATTAAAAAATCTGGTTTATGACTATTTATAATTTTTTTTAAAGAAAAAATTGAAGACAAAAAAATTATCCAATATGCTGTTCTACTCCTAATAAAACCATATCTTGGTAAAGATTTGTATTTTTCATTTCGGTATAATTTATAAGTTTCAATATTCTTTTTAATAAATTCTTCCTGATACTGCTGCCATTCACCAACGGCATCGATTAAAACACACTTTATTTTTCCATAGGAATATTTTTGAACGCTTTTTATAGAATTAATCACAGCACTTACAGTTGCTACATGAGAAATATGTGGTGACCAATAATATATTTTCATTTAAATTAATTTAGATTTTGTAATAAATATCATTAAGTTAAAATATTTATCAAATAATTATGAAAATTCTTAATAAAAATCTTATTTTTTTTCTACCAAATTTTACGAAAGGTGGCTCAGGATATGGGATTTTAAGATTATGTGAATATTTAAAAACTAAAAAATTTAATTTAAATGTAATATGTATTGGAAAATGTGATTTAAAAAAAGAATTAATTAAAAATAAGGTTAAGGTTTATGAAATAAATTCTACAAGTACTTTTAATTCTATTCCGTTTTTAAAGAAAATTACTTTAAATATAATTGGATCAAATCATAATAAAACAATATTTATTTCTAACCATCATTATGCAAACGTAGCGGCAATGATTGCTTTAAAAAAAATTAAAATTAAAAAGATACTTATTGAACGTACAAGTTTACATCAATTAAATAGATACTACGGTTTAAAGGATTTTTTTAGAAAAAAAATTATACTATTTTTAATAAAAATTTTTTACCCAAAATCTGATTTGGTAATTGCAAATTCAAAAAGAGAGTCAGAAGATATTAAAAAATTTTGTAATGCAAAAACAACCTACATTTATCCCGCTGCATATAGAAAACTTAAATTAATAAAATTCAAAAAAGATAAAAAAAAAATTTATATTTTAAATGTTGGAAGTTTAATTAAAGAAAAAGGAATTGATACAATAATTAAAGCTATCAAAATTCTTAATGATAAAACAATTTTTTTAAATATATTGGGTAAAGGGTATGACAAAATACAAGATGAAACAAAAAATCTTATAAAACTTAGAAATAAATTTAATTTACAAAAACAGGTAAAATTACATGGTTTCCAGGAAGATCTCAAAAAATTTTACTTAAAAGCAGATATATATATTAATTCATCTCATTGTGAAGGCTTTTCAAGTTCAATTATTGAAGCGATGAATTATGGAATACCTGTTATATGTTCGGACTGCAAGGGAGGAAATAGAGAAATAGTTGATAATGGTAAAGCAGGCTACATTTTTAAAGTTGATGACGCTTTTGATTTAAAAAATCAAATTCTTAAATTAAAAAAAAATAAAAAAAATCTTATGGAAAAAACAAAATACGCAAAAAAACACATTCGAAAATTTAGTTTTTTAAATAACTTTTACTCTTATGAAAAAATATTCAAGAAAATATAAAAAAAATTTGATTTCAATAATTACTGTTGTTCTTAACGGTGATGTTCATTTGGAAAAAGCGATAAAAAGTGTTTTGAATCAAAAATATAAAAATTATGAATTGATTATAATTGATGGTGGTTCATCTGACAAAAGCGTTGAAATAATAAAAAAATATCAAAAAAAAATATCTTATTGGTCTAGTAAAAAAGATAGAGGAATTTATGATGCAATGAATAAAGGAATAAAAAGAGCCAAAGGAAATATAATTGGTATTTTGAATTCTGATGATACGTACACAAAAAAAGCTCTGGAAATAGTAAATCAATATTTTAATAAAAATGAAAATTTAGATTTTTTATTTGGCTCTGTAAAAAAAAATAGAATAATGAGTGGTTTTCATCCCCAAAAAATTAAATGGAAGTTCAATATCTACCCTGGACATTCATCTGGTTTTTTTATTAAAAAAGATACTCATAAAAAAGTTGGTTTATATAATATAAAATTTAAATATTCAGCGGATTATGATCTTATATATCGGATGATAGTTAATTATAAATTAATTGGTAAATGCACAAAACATAGTGAAATCACTGGTAATTTTAGAATGGATGGTTTGGGCAGTAGGGTAAGTTTACTAGGTAAAATTTTTGAAGAAACTAGAATTCGTATACATAATAACCAGAATATTTTGATTGTATTTTCCCTTGCAATATTACATTTTTTGAATTTTTTTCTTTATAAATTAAGATCCAGATGAAAATTGCTTTTATACCATCAACTTTTTTGCCTAATATTGGTGGCGCAGAAATACAAACTCACAATATTGCAAACAAATTAGTTGAGGAGGGTCATGAAGTAGATGTTTTTTTGCTAGATAAAATAAATATACAAAATGCAAAGTATAAGATTATTATTTTAAATAAATATTTAATTAGTTTTGTATTTTTACTTAAATATTATTTCAATGTAAATCTAAGTTTTTTACTAAAATTTTATTTTAAAAGAATAATAAAAAAAAATAACATTTCAATTTGGCATTTCCAATCAGTAAATTACAAAACATTAATATACTTAGAGGAACTTAAAAAATTAAAACAAAAAATAGTTGTTACTTTGCAAGGTGCTGATATTCAAATTGATTATGAAATTAAATATGGATACAGATTAGATAAAAAGTACGATCTTTATTTAAAGAAAGTTTTTCAAAATGTAGATCTTTTTAATGCAATTTCTCAAAGTATAAAGAATGAACTTTTAAATTTAGGAGTCAGAGAGGAAAAAATTATTTTAATACCAAATTGCTCACCTATAGAAAAGTTTGAGTCCTTTCCCAGAAAAAAAAATAGAGACTTAACATTACTTACAATAGGCAGATATGCGGTTAAGAAAAAGGGTTTTGATTTAGTAAAAAATGTTGCAAAGGAATTAAGTAAAATTACAAAATTTAAATGGATAATAATTGGAAGAAATACACCAGAACTTTTAAAGGATGAATACATTAAAAAAAACATAGATAACTTTGAAATAATTGATGAAATTAAAAACTATAGTGAAGATTACTTTCCAAACTCTAACCTAATTAAATATTATAAACAAAGTGATGTGTACCTAAACTTGGCAAGAGTTGAGGGATCACCAATTGTTTTAATTGATGCAATAGCTGGATGTTTACCAATAATTAGTTTTAATACAAGAGGTGGGGATGAACTTGTCATTGATGAACTAAATGGTTTCATCATAGATAATTTCGATTTTAAATTTTATGCAGAAAAAGTATTATCATTTAAAAATTTTGAAATAAACCCAAATAATCCTAAAATAAGGGAACATGTATTCAAATTTGGACTCACAGAAAATACCAAAAAAATAATAGAGTGTTATAAGTATTTATCAGACAAAAATTAAAATTTATTTTTGAATATACCATCTCTCAAAATCTGTTTTTGAACCCTTTATTTTTTTTGGTTTTATTTTCTTTTCTTTAAAAAATTCATTAGAAGCGATTCTCGCTCCAGGAAATTTTAGAGAGTAGTATTCATCCAAATAAATTATTCCTTTTTTTGTTAAAGATGGCCAAGCATAATTTAACGCAAGTTCATAGGATTTATATAAATCACAATCTATATTTGCTATGAAAATTTTTTTTTTTGGATTTTCTCTAAAAAATTTTGGAATTGTTTTTTGAAAATCCCCTTTAATTAATTTGATGTTATCTAATTTTAACAACTTAATTTTCCTCTTCAAAGTATTTAATGAGTTATCTGAAAAATCAGCAGATGTTGATATGTTTTCGGGGCTCAAAATTTTATTCTTTTTTTGATTTAAAAATTGCTTTATTTTTTTTAAATTTAAAACATTTTTATAATGATCTTTAGAGATTCTTCTTTTTTTAAATAATTCGTTAAACTGAATAAACTGATCTTTTTCATGATAGTTTGGAAAGCCACCAAAACTGTCAAAGCCGTACAATTTTTTTTTAATTCTTAAAAGTTTAAAAATAAGTGCTACAGAAATTATTGAACTACCTTGAAAAACACCAAATTCAAAATAATCTCCATCTATATTTGAGTGATTTTCAATAAATTTTTTTATGAAAATCATTCTTGGAGATAAATTATAATTTTCTACTTTTAGTAAATTAAATTCATAATCATATTTTAATTTAAACATTTTTTTTAGTTTACCTATAGTTTTTAAACGGAAATTCTTTTCCATTTATTCCAACCATTATCCTTTTAATCTCAAAATTATCATCGTCTAATTTTGCAATCCCATCAATTGCTGTTGGACAAATTTTAATACCTAAAGATTTTAAATATTTTTTTACATTATGGTTGTAATCTGAAGATTGTCCCTCCGGATATGAATAATGTTTTATTTTTTTATTTAATTTTTTTTCTAACAAAATAATTGATTGTTTTATATTTTTTTTCATTTTTGAAATTGGCAACCTTGTAAGAATATCGTGATTAAATGAATGACCGCCAATTTCAAACAAATTATTTGAAGCTAACTTCTTAACCTGTCTCCAATTCATTATCCTATAATTTTTGGAATGCTTATTATTTGGCTCTATTTTTAAAGTATTAGATAAATTGTTTATTAATTTATCTTTTTTCATAGCGGAAATACCTTTGCAGTACTTCTTTATTTTTTCTACAGCATTTATTTTTTCTAATTTCGACTTTAACGAAAATATGACATTTTTTCCGAGATTGATTTTTAAATATTTAATTCTAGTTCTATTAATTATGTCCTCAATTTTATCAACCCAAAACATATTTTTTTTTCCAATCATACCTGTTGAAATATAGAATATACAAGGCAGATTGAGTTTTTTTAATATTGGTGCTGCAACTTTAAAGTTATTTTCAAATCCATCATCAAAAGAAATAATGACGGAGTTTTTTTTTATACTTTTTTCTTTTTTGTATTTTTCTAATTCATTTATTGATATTACATTACAGTTTTTTTTTAAAAAACTCATTTGTTTTAAAAATAATCTTTTTGAAATATGTTTTTTTGAAAAATTTTCAATACCTTGAAAATTATTGTATTCGCTTACTCCATGATATAATAAAATTTTATAGCTTTTATTTTTCATAAAATTAACTGCTTCATATATCTGTCAAAATTATTTTTTGCTTTTTTCTTTTTATAATATGGCATGAAAGAAAAATATTTACCAAATTTTTTTTGTTTTCTTGCATATCTTAATTTTTTAAATTTTCCTTTAATTAAATTAATAGTCATGTTTGTTGCTAAAACAGTTGTAAAATATCTAATATGGTAAATTTGCATATTTTTCGTGAGCTTGATTTTTTTTTGATCAATAACTGCTCCTGTGTCTAAATCGTTATCGATAAAATGTAAGCAAACTCCTATATTATTAAAATCCTTAAAAAACAATGCCCAAAGATCTGAGTCTAATCCACGATATTTTTTTATAACTCCCCTATGAATATTAATTAACCCATGATTAAAAAACTTGATTACATCTTGTTGGATTTTTCTACAACCGAAAACTATTCCAATATCAAATTCATTCCTCTTTAAAATTTTTAACGAAGCTTTCGAATTAATATTCTTTATCTTAATTAATTTTTTCATATTGAGATTTTGTGGGACTTTTTTGAAAAAATTTTTTTTTTCAAAATTATTTTCCTCTTTTTTAAAAAAACTATTTTTTTTAAATTTAGATTTTACGAAAGTGGTCTCAAATATATATTTTGATATTTTAATACCCTTTTTTTCAATGCTATTTATAAAGTACCTATGATGTAGCGTATCAGTTGAAAGTATTGCAATTTTCAATTTTATATACCGAATTCAACTTTTTTATTTATCTCTCTACCTATATTGACCAAATTTTTAAATTCATCTGGAGTAGCTGATAACACATGATCTCTCACAACAGTGCTTGTTTTATCTAATGTAAAATGTTTTTCAATAACTTTTGCACCCCTGCTTATTGCAACTAATGGCATATCTATACCAATGCTATGATCACTATAACCAGTAAAATCTGAATTTTTAAAATCCCTTGGAAAGTTTTTTAAATCATCTAACTCTGTTGGATATTTAGAATTACACCACAAATAATCTATATTTTCCTTACCAGTTATTGGAAGATAGTCTTCTTCCCACATTCCCAATGAAATGAATGTTTTTTTTTTCAAATTTACAATTTATTTTACAAGATCAATATCTCCTACCACTGTTCTAGAAGCAATTTTATATTTTTGTAAATTCAATTCTTTGACCATTTCTAGAGACTCTTTGTTAAAAATAGAAAACATTAGTTCAATATTAAATTCATCTGCCCATTTTTTAAGAGTTTTAATTCTCTCTAAATCTAAAAAATTAATTTCATGAGGTAATGATTTCCATCCTAATTGAAATTTAGCGATATCGGCTCCACTTTTTTTAGCAAGTTTTATAATTTCATGACAACTATTAAAATTTCCGTTGTGATTTAAGCCTATCTCCGCAATGAATATCATTTTTTTAATTTTTTTAACAAATTATCATATTTTCTTAAAATTTTTGTTTTTTTTGTTCTGTTTTTTGAATGTTGTCTATATTTATATAGAGGAAATTCTAATCTTCCTAAATTAAATTTTTTTTTAAATCTTTTTTTTAATTCGTGACCTTCTCTCATTTTAAAATTTTCATTATACAAGCCAATATCAAATAAAGCTTCTTTACGAAACATTATTCCACAAGCTATTTCTGATTTAAAACAATTTACTTTATTTATTATCTTTTCATCATCTGTGACTGTGTAATAATCAGTGGCTACAGCTTGGTATTCTCGGTTCTTATCTAAAAATAATTTTGAAAGATATAGAAAGTTTCTTGATACATAATCATCAGAATCTACTCTTACAATATATCTTCCTAAAGCAGCCTTAATTCCAATATTGATTGATTTTGGTAATCCTAAGTTTTTTTTATTTCTAATAATCTTAATTCCAGCAAACTCCTTAAGATTTGAAATTACTCTACCTGTGTGGTCTTTAGATCCATCGTCGACAATTATGACTTCAACCTCATTTTTATTAACCATAGATTGGTTTTTTATACTTCTTATACAGCGTTCAATCCATTTATCATGATTATAAGCACAAACAATTACTGATATATCCGGTAAAGCTATTTTTTTTTTAGTCATTTTTAAAAAATTTATTTAAAGTTAAATAAGATTGTTGTGCCGCCTTAGTTTCTGATTCCTTTGTAAGACCAGCAATGTGCGGTGTAATAATTAGATTCTCATTTTTTTTTGAATATTTTACTAAAATATTTTTAAAAATCTCTTTTTGCTCATTTGCAACAACATCAGTAGCAACGTATGACAATTTTTTTGATTCCAGAGAATTTATCAAATCTTTCTCAACAATAACCTCTCCTCTAGATGTATTGATAAGAGCTGCTCCTTTTTTTATATGTTTAAACCAATTTTTATCAACCATATCTTTTGTCTTTTCGTTTAAGTTCACACAGATAAACAATATATCAACTTTGTTAATAACATCCTGATATCTTTTTCTTTTATTGATACTTTTATTTTTTATTTTTTTAAATGGATCGTAAACAAAAATATTCATATTGAATGCTTTAGCATATTTCGCAACATTAGAACCTATTCTGCCGAAACCTATTATTCCTACATTTTTACCATACAACTCTTTAGATCTTAAAATTTCCTCCTCATCACGCCAATGTCCAGACCTTACAACTGAGATTGCTTTGGGTATTTTTTTAATAGCCGAAAGCATTAAACTAAACGTAAATTCTGAGGATGCATGAATTGTTTTTATGAATTTTGTTTTTAGAAGTGTTTTTACTTTTATCATTCTTTTTTT
>MDTA01004389.1_pt1 | contig 21736 bp, 21 predicted proteins | sample 811151 | NCBI WGS metagenome assembly MDTA01 (sample SAMN05326648, study PRJNA326480) | marine metagenome | isolation source: seawater | place: Indian Ocean: South | collected 2010 | reverse complement strand
TTTTGATTCATAATTTCTTTAAAATAATTTATACATTAATTATCTATGTCTTTTAATACTTTTGGAAAAATTTTTAGGTTCACAACTTGGGGGGAATCTCATGGACCTGCTATCGGTTGTGTAATTGATGGTTGTCCACCTAATATACCTTTATTAGAGAGTGAAATTCAAAAAGATATGGATAGAAGAAGACCTGGTCAATCTAAGTTTACCACGCAAAGAAAGGAAACTGATAAAGTCAATATTTTATCTGGAGTATTTGAAGGGAAAACGACAGGAACACCTATATCAATTATTATTCACAATGAAGACAAAAGATCCCGAGATTATGAGACAATTAAAAATAAATTTAGACCTGGACATGCTGATTACACATATTTGAAGAAGTACGGTATTAGAGATTATAGAGGTGGGGGTAGGCAGTCGGCAAGAGAAACTGCATGCAGAGTTGCAGCCGGGGCAATTGCAAAAATTGTTTTAAAAAAATTAATCGGTACTAAATTTAATGTAATTGGAGCAGTTACCCAGCTTGGTTTGATGTCTTGCGATAAATCAAATTGGGATAATAAAGAAATTAGAAAAAATCCTTTTTTCTGTCCTGATAAAAAGTCAGTGAAACTTTGGGAGGAATACCTTTTAGCCGTAAGAAAAGCCGGTTCCTCTTGTGGAGCAATAATTGAATTAAGGGCAACTGGTGTTCCTGTAGGATTGGGGGCTCCAATTTACTCAAAGCTTGATACAGACATTTCAGCAGCTTTGATGAGCATAAATGCTGTAAAAGGTGTTAATATTGGTTCAGGTATGAATTCTGCTTTTTTAAGTGGAGAAGAAAACTCTGATGAGATGAATAAAACTTCAGGAAAAGTAAATTTTAAATCAAATCACGCAGGCGGTATTTTAGGTGGAATTTCATCTGGTCAAGATATAGTTGCATCTTTTGCTGTTAAGCCTACGTCCTCTATTCTGACCAGTAGAAAAACCATAGACAAAAAAGGTAAAAATACAAATATTTCTGTGAAAGGAAGGCATGATCCTTGCGTTGGCATAAGAGCTGTGCCGATTGGTGAAGCAATGATGAACTGTGTAGTTTTAGATCACCTTCTTATGCATAAAGCTCAATGTGGCTAAATTGAAATTTTATTTTTATTTTTTGCTAAAATGATATTTGAATTTAGAGTTTCCTCTACTTTGTTTGCAATCGATAACTCGTCCAATCCAGCAATTTTGTACATATTTTCAGGAGTATCTTGATCAATAAATATATCTGGTAAAATCATAGATCTAAATTTTAATCCTTTATCAAAAACTCCTCTATCAGACAAAAGTTGCATAACATGTGAGCCAAAACCGCCTACGGAACCCTCCTCAATAGTTATTAAAACTTCATGATTTGCTGCAATTTCAATTATTAATTTTTCATCTAAAGGTTTTGCGAATCGTGCATCTATAATTGTACAATTTATTCCTTTGGCAGAAAGTCTTTCGTTAGCTTTTTTACATTCTTCTAGTCTTGCGCCAAAATTTAATATAGCAACTTTTTTACCTTCATTGATAATTTTCCCCTTCCCTATATCTAAAATTTCATTAATAGATGGTAGTTTTACTCCTACACCGTTTCCTCTAGGGTATCTAAAGGCAGAAGGCTTATCACTTATACTTACTGATGTATTTATCATTTTTACAAGTTCTGCCTCATCACTCGCAGCCATAACAATGAAATTTGGTAAAGTTGATAAATAAGTAATATCAAAAGATCCAGCATGTGTTGGTCCATCTGCACCAACCAGGCCTGCACGATCAATTGCAAATCTCACTGGTAATGATTGTAATGCAACATCATGAACTACTTGATCATAAGCTCTTTGTAAAAAGGTAGAATAAATAGCTGCAAAAGGCTTGTATCCCTCGGTAGCTAATCCAGCGGCAAATGTGACAGCATGTTGCTCTGCAATACCAACATCGAAGGTTCTATCAGGAAATTTTTTTTCGAATAAGTTTAAACCTGTTCCAGAAGGCATTGCCCCAGTTATTCCAACAATTTTAGTGTCTTGTTCTGCATGTTTTATAAGAGTTTCTGCAAAAACTTTTGTATATGAAGGAGTATTTGATTTGGATTTTGACTGTTCTCCAGTAGATACATTAAATTTTGAAACTCCATGGTATTTATCTCCTGACTCTTCAGCAGGTTTGTATCCCTTTCCCTTTTGTGTTCTTACATGAATTAATACTGGCCCTTGATGGTTGGAATTTTTTACATTTTCAAAAATTTGAACTAAATTTTCAACGTCATGACCATTTATTGGTCCAACGTAGTAAAAACCTAACTCACTAAATAATGTTCCTCCAGTTACAATATTTCTCAACAAATCTTCGGCTTTACCTGCTTTTTGGCTAAATCTTTTAGAAAAAGCGGAAATAACCATTTTAAGAGTTTCTCTAAAACTAAAGTATAATTTACCAGATAACAATTTAGCTAGATAGCTGCTCATTGCTCCTACTGGTCTTGCAATAGACATATCATTGTCATTTAAAACAACAATTAAATTTGATTTTAACGCGCCTGCATTATTCATCGCTTCATAAGCCATACCTGCACTCATTGCTCCATCTCCAATAACTGCTATCACATTATTATTATTATTTGATAGTTTTTTTGCTACTGCCATTCCAAGCGTAGAGGAAATTGAAGTTGAACTATGCGCAGCTCCGAATGGATCATATTCACTTTCAGCTCTTTTTGTAAATCCAGATAGCCCACCGCCTTTTCTCAGTGTTTTTATTCGATCTCTTCTACCAGTAATAATTTTGTGCGGATAGCATTGATGACTTACGTCCCAAACGAGTTTGTCTTTTGGTGTGTTGAAAACATAATGTAAGGCAATGGTAAGTTCAACGACGCCTAAACCTGCTCCTAAATGACCACCCGTTTCTGATACCACATCAATTAATTCATCTCTCAATTCGTCTGATATTTGTCTCAAGTTTTCTTTTTTGAGCTTTCTCAAATCAGAGGGAAAATTTATTTGTTTTATTAATCTAGGCATCAAAAATTTCTATCTAAAATAAACTCTATAGTATCAATTAAGTTATTAGCATCTTTTCCATGTTTTTTTAATTTAAGCAATATTTTTTTCTTTAAGTTATGCGCATAAATAAAAGCTTTTTCATATCCAAATAAATTTATTAAAGTTGATTTACCTTTTTTTTTATCTTTTTTCGTTGGTTTGCCTACTAATTTACCAGAACCGCTTTCATCCAAAAAGTCGTCAGCAAGTTGAAATAACAATCCAATTTCTTCTCCTAACTCCCCTAATGATTTTATTTCTTTTTTATTTTTGTTTGCAATTATTGCAACAGATTGAAGACAAAAATTAAAAAGTTTTCCAGTTTTTTTTCTTTGCATGTCTAAAATTTCATTTTTATTTTTTCTTTTTTTTTCAAATTTTAGATCTAATTCTTGTCCGCCAGCTATACCGGTATGTCCTGAAAAATTTGCTAAAAGGCTAGTGATTTCATTTCTTTGTTTTAAAGATAACAAATTTTTTTTATCAGCAATAATTTCAAAAGCTAAAGTGAGTAAAGAATTTCCGGCCAATACTGCTGTTGCTTCTCCAAACTTTCTATGGGTGGAAGGCTTTCCTCGCCTTATCGCGTCATTATCCATACATGGTAAATCGTCATGAATAAGTGAGTAAGAATGTATGCATTCTACTGCGGCGCAAATTATTTTAAGTTTTTTTTCTTTAACTTTAAATAATTTACCAGCATCTAAAATAATAGTAGATCTAATTTTTTTTCCACCAGATATTACTCCGTATTTCATTGGAGAAACAAGAAGAGATTTTTTTTGCTTCTTTAAAAAACTCACTATAAATTTATCTATTTCTGTTGCATTTTTCCTCAATTTAGTTTTAATCATTTTTTTTCATTTTTTAGTACTGGCAATTTTTTTAAATTTTATTTTGAAAATTTCTTCAATATGTTTGTTAAGTTTAACTAACCTTTTATATTCTTCCTCTATAGTGTCAAAATCCAAATTTTTATTTTCAAGTTTTACTAGTATTTCATTAATTTCGTCTCTTGCCTCTTTTAATGATTTACTTTTTATATCAGCTGGAATATTTTCAGATTTCATAAATTAAATAATAATTACATTATGAAAAATATTTATACAAATATATTCTCTTTTAACAATAAGGTGCTTAAAAAAACTATTAAAGCTTTAAAACAAGGGAATATTGCCGGTTTACCAACTGAGACTGTTTATGGGCTAGCTGGAAATGCTTATTCCATAGGTGCTGTCAGAAAAATTTTTAAATTAAAAAAAAGGCCAAAAAAAAATCCTTTAATAATTCATTTTTATGATAAAAAAAATCTCAAGAAAGATGTCAAAATAAACAATCACTTTTCAAAACTTTACGACAAACTTTGTCCTGGACCAATTACGTTTATTCTTAAAAAAAGAAAAAAATCTAAAATAGTTGATTTGGCAATATCTAGGCAGAATACAGTCGCAGTAAGATTTCCAAATCATAAAGTTGCAAGAGCAATTTTAAAAAAAACTGTCTTCCCGCTTGCGATGCCAAGTGCAAATATTTCATCAAAATTAAGTCCTGTAAATGCAATAGATGTTTCTGAAGAATTTAAAGAAAAATTAAAGATAATTATAAACGGAGGAAAATCAAAAATTGGTATTGAGTCAACTGTAATTGATTTGACTGCGGCACCAAAAATATTAAGACCAGGTATAATTAGTTCAAATGAAATTAAAAAAATTTTAAAGGTTAATCTCTCAAAAAAAAGATCTAAAACAAAATCTCCGGGGATGCTAAAAAAACACTACTCGCCTGGAATACCCGTTTTACTGGGAAAAAAACCAAAAAATTTAGGAGATGCTTACATTATTTATGGAAAAAAGAATCCAAAAAGACCGAATTATTTTAATTTAAGTCAAAAAGCCGACTTGAAAGAAGCTGCTGCTAATTTATATAAAACTATGAGAATTATTAAAAAAAAAGGATTTAAAAGGATTTTTGTTTCAAAAATACCTAATAAAGGTGCAGGAATAGCAATAAATGATCGTTTAAAAAAAGCCTCAAGTTAATGTTTATTCAAATAAAAAATCTTTCTAAAGTCTATAATAAATTTTTAGCAGTTGATAAAATTAGTTTTGAAATAAATAAAAATAAAACTCTTGGATTATTAGGGCCAAACGGTTGCGGTAAAACAACAACGATAGGTATGATATTAGGTCTTGTGGCACCTTCAAACGGAGAAATAATAATTGAAAATAAAAACATAAATAAATTTAAAAGACATGAAATCCTTTTTAGATTTAATTTTGCATCACCGTACGTTGAACTTCCAAAAAAATTAACAGTAAAACAAAATCTCGAAATATATGGAAGATTATATGGCGTTCACGATCTGAATAAAAGAATAAGTGAAATTTCAAGTGATTTAGATATAAAAAAATTTTTTGAGAGAAAAACAGGTGAATTATCATCTGGTCAAAAAAATAGAGTATCTTTAGCAAAATCTTTAATAAATAAACCTGAAATCTTACTTCTAGATGAACCAACAGCCAGTTTAGATCCTGATATTGGAGACTTTGTTAGAAGTTATATAGATGAATATAAGTCAAAAAATAAGGTAACCATTTTGCTTGCCTCACATAATATGAATGAAGTTGAAAGACTTTGCGACAGTGTGATTATGATGAAAAAAGGAAAAATTTTAGACAGAGGAACCTGCAAAAATCTTATAATTAAACACGGAAGGGATAATTTAGAAGATACATTTTTAAAATTAGCTAGGAGCAAAGATGAATTTCAATAAGATATATGCTCTCGGTTTAAGGCATCTTTACTTAATTTTAAATTCTTTTCCAAGAGTTTTAGATTTAATATACTGGCCCACAGTTCAAATTTTTTTATGGGGATTTATTTCAAAATTTTTTACTCTTAATTCTGAATATTATAACAATACCGTAGGTATTATTCTTACTGCAGCTATTTTATATGATTTTTTATTTAGAGCCAGTATCAGCTTTAATATGATGTTTTTAGAAGAAATATGGAGCAGAAATTTTACAAACTTATTTATTGCTCCAATTAGAATAAGAGAAATCATAGCAGCGTTAACTTTAACTGCTATTTTAAGAACTTTAATAGGTTTGATTCCAGCTGTTTTAATTGCTGTTCCTTTATTTGGTGTTTCTATTTTAAAACTTGGCTTACCTCTTATTTTTCTATTATTGGGTTTGTATTTATTTGGTGTTACTTTAGGTTTACTAGTTGCATCAGGATTACTGAGATATGGACCATCATTCGAAAATGTAGCGTGGGCAAGTCTATTCTTTTTAGCTCCTCTTGGTTGTATTTATTATCCAATTGAGATTTTAACTTATTCACTACAATTTATCGCTAAGGGATTGCCTCTAGTTCATATTTTTGAAGAAATGAGAAGTATTTTAATAAATAATTCTGTAGATTATATCAATATAATCAAATCGATCTCAATATCAGTAGTTTATTTTATTTTTGGTGTTATAGTTTTTTACTTTTCTTATTTTGGTGCAAAAAAAAGGGGAACTTTAATTAATATGGGTGAATAATCATGCGAGAACAAATTGATAAAATTAAAGAAAATGAGGGAAAACCAATAGTTTTAAAGAATATTTTTAACAGAGATGAAATTGAAAAGTTTCTTCAGCTGTATGAAAATTTGCCAATTACAGTTCACAATAAAAAACAAAATGTTATAAAAAAAAGATGGTTATCGAATTACGGAGAGGATCTAGAAAAATTATTTTATAAAAAATTAAGTAATGAAATAGGTGATTTTAAGTACGATAATCTAAAGTCTGAAGATGGAAAAAGTATCCTTGGATTATTTCAAGAAAGCTATAATCCTATCGGTTTACATATTGATGGCGGTTTTGATTTTAAAGATTTAATTTATAAACAAAGTTTAATTCCTCTCACGCCAGTCGGAAGTACAATAATTTTCAAAAATAGATTTTATGGACAATCAACTAATTTTACAATTGACAAAGATGAGTTAAAAAAAAAAGATCTTAAATACGGTCAAAACAATAGATCTTCTGAACATTTAAACCTTTTTGGAAAAAAACCTTTCGATTTGCAATTGCATAAAAAATATCTAAATCATGAAAAAATTGAAAATTTAGCTGGCCTTGAGGTAGAACTTATTTATGAATGGGAGTTGGGTTCAATGTTAATTTTTGATAGAAGTAATCTGCATTGTTCCTCTTCTGTGATAGAGGGAAAAAAAATAGGATTGACTACGTTTACAAAAAAATAAATCTTAATGGCAATTTACGACTGTTTTCAATATTTTAATGAAGATCATATGATTGATTTGCGAATGAAAATTCTCAATGATCATGTAGATTATTTTGTTATATCAGAATCTACAAAAACTCACCAAGGAGAAAATAAAAAACTAAATTTCGATATTAAAAATTTTAAGAAATATGAAAAAAAAATTATTTACGTTGTAGCCAATTTTGAAGAAGAAAAGAAATTTTTTAATCATACAGGAGGAGAGTCCCTAATTGAACAACATCAAAGAAACAAAATATCCGATGGACTTAAAAATGCACAAGACAATGATTTAATTATACTTTCAGACTCAGATGAGATACCTGATTTAAACAAATTAAATGAAATTAAACCGAGAACAAAATTTACTGCTTTTTCACAAATGATGTTCATGTATAAACTAAATTTAAAAAACTTAGAGGAAAGTAACTGGATAGGGTCAAAAGTTTGTTTAAAAAAAAATTTTCCAAGACCACAAATACTTAGAGATCTAAAGTTCAAAAATTATCCCTTTTGGAGAATAGATAAATTGAATTTGCAAATAATTAAAGGGGGTTGGCATTTTTCTTTTCTTCAGACTCCAAAGGATATTATTAAAAAAATAAAATCTTATTCCCATGGTGAGTTTAATTCAGAAAAGCATACTAATGAGGAAACTATAAAAAAAAGAATGAAAAATAATCTAGATATTTTTGGTAGGGGATTTGAGTTAAGAAAAATTGACATAGATAAAACATTTCCTGATTATGTAGTAAAAAATCAAGAAATTTTAAAAGATTGGATTATTTAATTGAAAAATAAATATGAGTAATAATTTAATTTTAGCTGCCGCAGTTGGTTACAACTTTAAACAAATAGAGCTTTTTATTAAGAGCTTAAGAAATTTCTACTTTGATAAAATATGCCTTATTATTCATAGAAAAGATATTAATTTAGAAAAAGAATTAAAAAAATATAATTGTGAAATCATAAAAACAAATATAGATAAAAAAAAAATTCAATTTAAAAGGTATGAAATTTTTTTAGATTATTTAAAAGAGAAAAATTTTGATAGAATATTATTATGCGATAGTCGAGATGTTTATTTTCAAAAAAACCCTTTTGATTTTAATTATCATAGCAAAATTAATTTCTTTCTCGAGGATTTTAAAATAAAAGATTGTCCATATAATTCTAATTGGATAATTAAAACTTACGGTAAAAATGAATATGATAAGATTTCAAATAATACAATTCTATGCTCTGGTACAGTTTTGGGCGATAAGAACAAAATAATTGAATACCTAAAACTTATTAATGTTCATATAAAAAAATATAAATACAAAAAAAAATTAAAGTATCTTTTAACTTTAAGAGTAGACCCAGAGGGCAGAGGCTGTGATCAGGGACATGCAAATTTTATAGTACATAAAGAATTAATCAAAGGAAAAAATTTTTACAAAAATAACGAAGGACCCTTTGCAACTGTTTTTTACTTAAAAGAGATTAAATTTGATGATAATTCAAAACTTTTAAACAAGTTTGGAAAACCTTACTTATTAGTTCATCAATATGATAAAAGATGGAATGAATTTTCTAATGCAATTAACTTTATTAAAAAAAAACTTGATATCGCCTAATCTATGTTTTTGTGGTTGGTGCGCCGGATAGGAGTCGAACCCATAACCTCCGGAGCCGAAATCCGGCGCTCTATCCAGTTGAAGCTACCGGCGCATTATCTGTTAATTTAAATTAATTTATGAATAAAACAATAAAATTATTAGTTAGTAAAAAAAGTATTGGTGAAAGATTAGATGTTTATTTATCAGGTGAAATAAGCGAACTTACTCGATCGCATATAAAAAAATTAATAAGAAAAAATGAATTGAAAATAAACGATAAAACAATTACATCCCCGGCACACAAAATTAAAGAAAAAGATAAAATTTATTTTTCAATAAATCAAAAAAATGATGATGTTCTTACCCCAAGGAAAATTAATTTAGATATTATTTATGAAGATAAAGATATCTTGATAGTAAATAAACCAAAAGGTATGGTGGTTCATCCTGGTGCTGGCCATAATGACTATACTTTAGCTAACGCACTCTCTTATAAATTTAAAAAAAATCTCTCAAATATCAACGGTATACTGAGACCTGGGATTGTCCACAGAATAGATAAAGATACAAGCGGAATTTTAGTTATAGCAAAAAATAATTTTAGTCATTCTAAATTGGGAAACCAATTTAGTAGCCATACTATAAAAAGAAAATATAAATGTTTAATATGGGGTATTATAAGGCCATTAAATGGAAGAGTTGAAACTTTAATTACAAGAAGTAAAAAAAATAGACAAATCATGACAGTAAGTGATGTGAGTGGAAAAAAAGCAATTACAAATTATAAAACAATCAAAGTATTCTCCAATAAAGATATTCCAAAAATAAGCTTGATTGAATGTCAATTGGAAACTGGAAGAACCCATCAAATAAGAGTACACTTAAAATACAAAGGTACTTCAATTATAGGTGATCACCAATATGGTAATAAAAAAATTAAATTTAAAAAGATAAACGAGGATTTTTTTAAAAGATTAATAAATATAAATGGACAAATATTACACGCTCAATCTTTAGAGTTTATTCATCCTACAAAAAATAAATGGGTAAAATTTAAATCCAATCTACCTCAAGATTTCAAAAAAATGTTATTATTACTTAATAAACTCTCTAGTTGAAAAAAAAATTATAGTGTATAAATCTAATTAATGAGTAAAAAAGACCAAATTTCAAATTTACCCTCTCCGTCAGTAGGTGGACTTTCAATTTATCTAGCACAAATTAAAAAATTCCCAATGCTAGATGCTGAGGAAGAATATATGTTGGCAAAAAATTGGAGAGAAAATGGCAGCTTACAATCTGCGCACAAATTAGTAACAAGTCATTTGAGGTTAGTAGCTAAAATTGCAATGGGATACAGAGGATACGGATTACCTGTAAATGAACTTATTTCAGAAGGAAACATTGGTCTTATGCAAGCAGTAAAAAAATTTGATCCTGATAAAGGATTTAGATTAGCTACATATGCAATGTGGTGGATTAAGGCAGCAATTCAAGAATATGTCTTGAGGTCTTGGAGTTTAGTAAAAATGGGAACTACCTCTGCTCAAAAAAAACTTTTTTTTAATTTAAAAAAAATAAAAAATCAAATTGCTCCTGAACAAGAAGGGGACTTAAGAGACGATCAAGTAAAAGAAATTTCAAAAAGACTAGATGTTGGCTCAGATGAGGTGATTAATATGAATAGAAGAATGATGGGACAAGAAAAATCTCTAAACGATCCTATAAAGAGTGGAGAAACTGATGAATGGCAAGATTGGCTTGTTGACGATAGTTTGGATCAAGAATTATTAGTTTCACAAAAGCAAGAGTACGAAGATAAAAAAGAATTGCTTGATAGTGCTATGAAAATACTAAATGATAGGGAAAAAGAAATCATCATTGCTAGAAGATTAAAAGAAAATCCAGAAACACTTGATGAATTAAGTAGAAAATTCAAAATTAGTAGAGAAAGAATAAGGCAAATCGAAACTAAAGCTTTTGAAAAATTACAAAAATCCATGATTAATGCAAATAATTCAAAAAACTTACTTACTGCCAATTAAACTTTAAAAGGATCCTCAAGTAAAATGGTATCATCACGTTCAGGACTAGTTGAAATACTTGAAATTTTAGCTCCAATAAAATCCTCTAAAGCATAAATATATTTTTTTGCGTTTTCAGGCAGATCTTTTAAATGTCTTATACCTTTAGTTTGTGACTTCCAACCAGGATATGTTCTATATATTGGTTTAATATTAAATTGATCTTCAGAAGCTGAAGGCAAATAATCTATTTTTTTTCCATTTAACTCGTACTGAATACAAATTTTTATTTCATCTAATTCATCTAGTACATCAAGTTTAGTTAACGCTATTCCATTTATTCCTGAAATTTTTATTGTTTGGCGTACCAACACTCCATCAAACCAACCGCATCTTCTTTTTCTAGCAGTGACTGTTCCAAATTCTTTTCCTTTTTTTCCTAAATTTTCTCCGATCTTATTTTTTAGTTCAGTAGGAAAAGGACCACTTCCAACTCTAGTTGTGTACGCTTTAGTTATCCCTAATATATAGTTCAATTTATTTGGGCCTAAACCAGTTCCAGTTGAGGCTGTTGAAGGTAGAGTGTTTGATGATGTTACATAAGGATATGTTCCATGATCAACGTCTAGAAGTATTCCTTGGGCACCTTCAAATAAAATTTTTTTTCTTGATCTGACAAATTGATCTAGTTCAAGCCAAATTGGTTTTGCAAATTTTAAAATTTCTGGAGCAATATTTAACAATTTTTTTTTTAATTCATCTTTTTTATAAATTTTCTTTTTTAATCCTTTTCTTATTGCATTATGATGCATTAAAACATTTTCTAGTCTGTTTTCTAGGTTACTTTCTGACCTTAAATCCATAACACGTATCGCTCTTCTGCCTACTTTATCTTCATAGCATGGTCCAATGCCTCTCCTTGTAGTGCCTATTTTACCTTTTCCAGCGCTATCCTCTCTTATTTCATCCATTTCTTGGTGAAAAGGAAGAATTAAAGATGCGGACTCTGAAATCATGAAATTTTCTGGAGTTACTTGGATACCTTTTTTTCTAATCTCTTTAATTTCATCTAATAATGCCCAGGGGTCTATTACAACACCATTACCAAGAATCGAAATCTTTCCCTCTCTTACTATACCTGAGGGCAACAATCTCAATTTGAAAACTTTTTTATCTATTACCAATGTATGCCCTGCATTGTGACCTCCTTGAAATCTCACGACTACATCGGCCTCACTAGACAACCAGTCAACAATTTTCCCTTTGCCTTCGTCCCCCCACTGAGAACCTACAACGATTACATTTTTCATTTAAATTTTCTATTTAATACTATTGAATTTAAGTGGTTAATAGGACCATTTCCTTTTCCGTATCCAGGATTAGTCCCTATGGCTTGGTTAACATATTTAACTCCCAACTCACAGGATTTAATTATGGGTTTTCCACAAGACAAAAAACTCGTTATAGCGCTAGATAAAGTGCATCCAGTCCCGTGAGTATTTCGAGTTTTAATTTTCTTATTTTTAAAAATTTTGATTTGATTTTTGTTTAAAAAAATATCCATTAAATACTTTGATTTTAAATGACCTCCTTTTAATAAAATATTTTGGGCACCACAACTTAAAAGAATTTTTGCTGATTGAATCATGTCATTAATATTCTTAATTTTCATATCTGATAATATTTCAGCTTCTGGAATATTTGGTGTCAGCAAATAAGTTTTTTTTATCAAATCTTTTTTTAAAGTTTTTATAGCAGAGTTATTAATTAATTTTTCACCTCCTTTGGCTACCATTACTGGATCTAATATGATTTTTTTTATTTTTATTCTTTTTAAAGCTTTTATCACTGCATGTATTACCTTTGAAGAATGTAACATGCCAATCTTAATTGCATCAGGTCTTATATCTTTACAAGTAAATATTATTTGTTTTTCTATTTCTTCTGGATTTACCGAAAAAATTGAAAAAACTCCATTTGTGTTTTGAGATGTAATAGCTGTTATCGCGGTCATGGCATATCCTCCTAGAGAAGTAATAGTTTTAATATCTGCTTGTATTCCTGCGCCTCCGGAGGAGTCAGACCCAGCTATTATTAAAATTTTAGATCTTGGTTTCAAATTATTTTATAGATTTTGTAATTAAATTAATGCATTTTTTAATCAAACTTCTATCATAGGACTCTGCCATAATCCTTATTTTAGGTTCTGTACCAGACTTTCTAACCAAAATTCTTCCTTTTGCCCCCATGATTTTATTAGCAATTTTTATTGCTTTTTTACTTTTTGGTTTATTAATAATTTTCTTATCTTTAACTGAAATATTCTTTAAAGTTTGTGGCAAAGGTTTAAAAACACTTAACAAATTGCTTGCCTTTTTTCCCTTTCTCATCGAAAATAATATTTCTAAGGCAACTAAAAGTCCGTCCCCAGTAGTGGCAAATTTTCCTAAAATTATGTGGCCTGACTGCTCACCGCCTAAGTTAAAATTAAACTTTCTCATTTTTTCTTTTACATATCTATCTCCAACTTTAGACCTATAAAATTTGATTTTTTCACTTTTTAAAAATTTTTCTAATCCATAATTTGACATTAAGGTTCCTATAACACCTCCCTTTAAAATTTTTTTTGACTTCCACCTCCTTGCTAACATTGCAATTATTTGATCTCCATCAATAATACTTCCTTTTTCGTCACACATTATTATTCTGTCGGCATCTCCATCAAAAGAAATACCGATATCAGCTTTATATTTTTTAACAGCTAATTGAATTTTAGAAGGGTAAGTTGACCCACATTTTTCGTTAATATTCAAACCGTTTGGTTTAATACCGATTGATATTATTTTTGCTCCAAGCTCTCTCAATAATTTTGGAGCAGCCTTATAACAAGCTCCATTCGCACAATCTAAAACAATTTTAATTCCTCTTAAATGAAAATTTTTAGGAAAATTACTTTTTAAAATTTTAATATATTTATCATTTCCATCTTCTAGTCTTTTTACTCTTCCAAGAAGCTTAGGGTTAGTAAGTTGTTTAGTATTCTTTGCATCTATTAATTTTTCAATTTTTTTTTCAATTTGATCTGATAACTTCATACCATCAGGTCCAAATAATTTTAATCCGTTGTCATAATAAGGGTTGTGTGAAGCTGTAATCATTATACCCATATTTGCTCGCATAGACTTGGTTAGCATTGCAAGTCCATTTGTTGGTAAAGGCCCAAGAGTAAACACATGCATCCCACCAGAAACTAAACCTGATACTAAAGCTGGTTCCAATGTATAACCTGAAAGTCTTGTATCTTTTGCAATTACTGCAACTTGTTTAGTTTTTTTTTGATTTTTAAAATATGTTCCGGATGCTAATCCAAACTTGAAAAATTTTTCTCCTGTAATATTTCCCTGATTAACAGTCCCTCTTATACCATCTGTTCCAAAATATTTATTTTTCATTTATTTAATAAAATTTTATTGAATACTAAAATACTTTGTTTGACTTCATTTACATCATGAACTCTAAATAATTGGACTCCTTGAGATAACAAATAAAGAATTGATGCCAATGTACCTCCTATTCTTTCTTTGCTATCATATTTTCCAGATATTTGGTTTATAAATCTTTTTCTAGAAGTGCCAACTAAAATAGGAAATCCAAGGCTATGAAACAATGAAATTTTAGAAAGCAAAGTCAAATTATGTTTCAAATTTTTACCAAAACCTATACCTGGATCTAAAATTATATATTTATCATTAAATTTATTTTTAATACTTTTTTCAAAATAATCGTAAACATCTAGTAAAACATTTTTATAAATTGGTCTTATTTGCATCGTATTAGGTGTTCCCTTCATATGATGAAGCACTTTTGAAATTTTTTTTTTATTTATAAGCTTTAAAGAATTTTTATCGTAATTAAAACCTGAGACATCATTTATTAAATCAACCCCATATTTTAAACCTTCTTCCATTACTTCTGATTTTCTACTATCAAGTGATAAACAAATTTTTTTATATTTTTTTTTAAAAATTTTTAAAACTTTTCCTACTCTTTTTAATTCTATATTTGTTTTTACTTCTTTTGATCCAGGTCGGGTTGACTCACCGCCAATGTCGATAATTTTTGCACCAGACTCAACCATATTTTTAATTTGTTTTAACGACTTATTCATTTTATTAAATTTACCTCCATCCGAAAAGCTATCTGGTGTCAAATTAAGAATTCCCATGATTGTTGGATTTGAAAAATTTATGTTTTTTAAAAAATTTTTTCTTTTTGAAACAATGTTTTTTATATCCATGTTGACTTTATTTTTTTTCTTTTTTTCAAGTTTTTTAATATCTTTTATCTTAATTAATTTAATACTAATTTGATTTTTGAATCTTGAAAAAACTTCGATAGAGTTAAAAGCCACGAAATTATTTCCACATAATGGTAAGGCTTGTTTTTGCTTTATTAATTTCTTTGCTTGTGGTCCATAATAAAAATTACACGCCCTTGTGTAATATTTTACCATTTTCTTAGACTGCAGGTTTTGGTTTTAATCCTATTGAACCCAGACCAGAGGAAGATTTTCCTTCGTCATTTTCCTCTTCTTTAAAAGATCTCGTCGGTTTAATATCTTTTAAGATTAAATCTCTTATTTCATCGCCAGATAGAGTCTCATAAATTAAAAGGGCTTTAGCAATTTTGTGTAAATCATCAATTTTTTCAGTCAAAACTTTTCTTGCTCTCTCATAACCTTTATCTACTATTTTCTTAACCTCAGCATCAATTTTTTTTGCAGTGTCCTCTGACATATTTTGTTGCTTTGTTACTGATCTTCCTAAAAAAACTTCCTCTTCATTTTCACCGTAAGCAATCGTCCCTAACTCTGTGCTCATACCATATTTGGTCACCATATTTTTAGCCATTTTTGTTACCATATCAATGTCTGAAGAAGCTCCGGAAGTTACTTTGTCGTGACCAAAAATTATTTCCTCTGCAATTCTTCCTCCCATTGCGACTGCTATATCAGCATTCATTTTTTCCCTTGTTACAGATAATTGATCTCTTTCTGGCAACCTCATTACCATTCCTAATGCTCTTCCTCTTGGAATTATCGTTGCTTTATGAATAGGATCTGATGCTTTTTCGTTTAAAGCGACGATTGCATGACCGCCCTCATGGTATGCTGTAAGTTTTTTTTCATCTTCCGACATGACCATAGATCTTCTTTCTGCTCCCATCATAACTTTATCTTTTGCTTCCTCAACATCCGACATTGTAACAACTCTTTTATTTTTTCTTGCTGCTAATAAAGCAGACTCATTTATTAAATTAGCTAAATCAGCTCCAGAGAACCCTGGGGTTCCTCTTGCAATGGTTCTCAATTTCACATCTGGTCCAAGGTTAACTTTTTTTACGTGAACTTTTAAAATCGCTTCTCTTCCAATTATGTCTGGATTTCCAACTACTACTTGTCTGTCAAATCTTCCCGGTCTCAAAAGCGCGGGGTCTAGAACATCTGGTCTGTTAGTTGCTGCGATCAAAATAATTCCTTCATTTGTATCAAAGCCATCCATTTCAACTAAAAGCTGGTTAAGTGTTTGTTCTCTTTCGTCATTTCCTCCGCCTAATCCGGCACCTCTACTTCTACCTACAGCATCAATCTCGTCAATAAAAATTATACATGGAGAATGTTTTTTACCTTGTTCAAACATATCTCTTACTCTTGAAGCTCCTACCCCTACAAACATTTCAACAAAATCTGAACCTGATATTGAAAAAAATGGAACGTTTGCTTCTCCCGCAATTGCTTTAGCTAACAATGTTTTACCGGTACCTGGCGGTCCAATCAGAAGCGCTCCTTTTGGAATTTTTCCACCTAACCGACTAAATTTTCTAGGATCTTTTAAAAACTCAACAATTTCTTCAACTTCTTCTTTAGCCTCTTCAACGCCTGCAACGTCGTTAAATGTTACTTTACCTTGAGCTTCATTAAGAAGTTTTGCTTTTGATCTACCAAAACCCATGGCTCCACCTTTTCCACCTTGCATCTGTCTCATAAAAAATATCCACACACCGATTAATAAAAGCATAGGGAACCATGACAATAGAATGCCTAACAATGATGGCATTTTATCTTCTTGAGGAGAAGCAACTATACTTACGCCTTTGTCAGAAAGCCTTTCGACCAATTCGGGATAGTTAGGTGAGTATGTGTTAAATGATTTACCATCAGCCAAAACACCTGAAATGTTGTTTCCTTGTATCTTTACTTCAACAACTCTTCCGGCGTCAACCTCGTTTAAGAAGTTTGAGAATGGGAGAGTGTTTCTATCTGATTTGATTTTATTTGGATCTTGAAACATGTTAAATAGTCCTACAGACAAAAGGACTATAACAACCCACATAATTAAATTTTTTAAATTCATTCTATTTAAATAGTTATTAAAATTAATATAACAAGTATATTTTAACTGTAAATTGGTTGTAAATAAGACAAAATATCTTAAAAATAATAAAAAACTTACTATTTTTCTGATTTTAAGACCAGTGTATCCTTGTTCCTCGTAAAAAGACATCCTCCGAGGGTTGAATTTTCAAATTTATTACTCTCAATATTGCTTACTAGATTAATTACTTTTTTTGATCTAGGGTTGTAGTAATTATTCTTAAGATATTTAATAGAAAGATTAATAATATTCATCTTAATTTCTTTGTTTAAACTTTTAAATTTTTTTAGATCAATAGAAACTTTTTTATTAGAAATTATGGTAGTTTCTTTAAAAATTTTTTCAAAATATTGATCCAGTGTAGCCTTGCTTGAGGCTAAATTATTGATAGATTTTATAATCTGCTCGTAATGAATGCCACTTTTTTTAAGCGGTTTTTCTAAATTCCTAATTTTAATTCTTAAAAACTTTTGGTCTTTGTTTGATGGATCTTTAAAAAATTTATTAAACATAATTTTAGATAATTTTATTAAATATTTTTTTTTTGTGTCAAGTAAGGGCCTATAAAGATTGATATTATTTCCAATTTTAGTAAGTGTTCTCATTGAAGATAATCCAGTAAGTCCACTACCTCTTGATAATCGTATAAAAAAAGTTTCTACTTGGTCTTCAAGATTATGAGCTGTCAAAATAATTTTTATACTTTTTTTATTGCAATACTTTTTGATTAAATCGTATCTAATCTGTCTAGCCTGGCTTTGAATATTACGATTTATTTTAATTTTATTATTGATGATTTTAAGATTAATTTGATGTTTTTTAAGTAATTTTTTAACTTGAAGTGCCTCTTTGGTTGAATTTTTTCTAATGTTATGATTAACCAAAACAAACTCGAACTTAGTTTTCGTTTTATAACTATAAGCTTTACAAAGAGCAACTAGAGCTAGACTATCTGGACCGCCTGAAAGAGCTACAACAAATTTTTTCTTTTTTAAATTTTTAATTTTATCGCAAAAATTTTCAAAAATTTTTGATAAATCGCTGTAATCCTTAAAACCACTTTTAAGAATTACACTTGAATTTTTTTTGCTCATACTGAGCTTTTTGTAACACAGACTTGCTTGCTTTTGGGTATTCTTTTTTCAAACCAGATATCATCTTACAACCTTGATCTTTTTCACCAAGTTGAACCATGGTTATCCCAAGTTTTAAAAGGTTATCAGGAGCTTTTTTGCTTTTAGGATAGTTTTGATATCCATCTAAATAAGCTGTAGCTGCATCAGAGTATAATTGTCTTATTCTAAAAGTTTCACCGTACCAATACTGAGCGCTTCCAGCTAAATCATGATCTTTGTTTTTATCAATAAATTCTTTAAGCGCTGCTTCTGCAGTTTCATAATCACCAATTTTCATAAAGCTTACCGCAAACTCATATTGTTCATTTGGACTTTTATTTGGTAACAACGACTCAGTTTTCTCTGGTTGAGCCTCTATCACTGTTTTCGCACTTTCAACAGAATTTATAGTTTGTTGATTAGGTAAATTAGTCATTTGATATCCTGGATTTGCTCCAAAATCTTGGGGTTTACTTGTACCAGGTAAAACTGCTTGCTCCTTTTTATTTTGAAAAGAGGAAGTTCCATTTTCTAGATCTGAGAATCTTAATTGATTATCGGATTGAATTTTAGTCACTCTAGAAGATAATTTATCAAGCTTAAAATTAACTTCTTCAAATTTATTTGTGAGTAATCTAAATTGATCTTCAATTTCATTTAATTTTAATAAATGTTTAGTAAGTATATCTTCATTTAAACCATCAGTTTTTACTGAGCTTGAGGAATTGTTTAAGGAAATTTCAGATTTTTGATAGACTGCTTTTTCTAAAGTTTTTAAATCTTTAGTAATCACTTGAATTTGATCGGCAATCGCCTTTAAATAAATCTCGTCTTCTTCTGCAATTAATAGACTAAAGGTTAGAATCGATAAGATAAATGTTAAAATAGTAAATCTTATTTTAATACATGCCATAGTAAATAAATTCTTAAGCTTACAAAATGGCAAAAAAAAGACCCTTTAATTTAAGTTGCTATTAAAGGGTCTTTAATGTTTATAAATTTATTAGTTAACTTTAACTGTAACTGAACGTCTGTTTTGTGACCAAGCTATATGCGAAGATTTTGGATTAACTGGTTTTTCTTTACCATAACTTATAACTGAAATTCTTTTTCCAGAAATTCCGTAAGTCATCAAATAATCTCGTGCAGCGTTAGCTCTTCTCTCACCCAATGCTAAGTTATATTCTCTAGTTCCTCTTTCGTCAGCATGACCTTCTATAGTCACATTAAGATTTTTGTTTTTTCTTAAAAAAGTAGCTTGTTTTCTTAATGTAGCTCTTGAAGCTGTAGTTAACGAAGACTTGTTCGTAGCAAAAAATACTCTGTCTGGAACACCCGCTGCTAAATACTCTACAGTTTCTTTCCCAGTGTAAACGTCGCCTTCTATATCACCTGATTTCTTAGCAGTAGAACAAGCGCTAAGTATTAAAGTAGTGAAAATTACTAGTAATATGTTTTTTAAATTCGTATTTAATGTCATTTTTTCCCCTAGGTTTAATGTGGTTATTTCAAATTATTAGAAGTTATTCAAGTATATTTTACATTAAATTCAACCTCACTTAGATAATAATGAAGACCAAGATGGGTCAGAAGCGTCGGTTTTTGTTGAAAGCCTCCTCTCGTTATAACCTGTTATATCAATAGACCATAATTTGGCTGAAAACCCCTCTCCTTTTTCACCAGCTTTTGTCTCTCTATAAAATACCAAAACTCTTCCGTTAGGAGACCATGAAGGAGCCTCTTGATAATAGTTTTCGGTCAATAGTCTTTCACCGCTTCCATCTATTCTCATTACTCCTATATAGAATTTTCCTTTATGCATTTTAGTAAAGGCTATTAGATCTCCTCTAGGGGACCAAACAGGTGTACCATATATTCCTTTTCCAAAAGTAATTCTTTTTACATTGCTTCCATCGCTTCTCATTACATAAATTTGTTGTAGACCACTTCTGTCAGAATTAAACGCAATAAATTTACCGTTTGGTGAAAAAGACGGAGACGTATCAATTGATGAGTGATCGGTGATTCTTTCAACTAATCTTGTATCTAAATCCATAGTATAAATATCTGAATTACCATCTTTAGCAAAACTCATGATTATTTTTTTTCCATCTGGAGAAAATCTTGGAGCAAAAGTCATGCCAGGAAAATTTCCTACAATTTCTTGGGTGCCTGTTTCTATATCTAACAAATATACTCTAGGCATATTTCTGAAGTAAGACATATAAGTAACCATCTGATTAGTAGGATTAAATCGTGGAGTTAAAACCAATTCATTACCTAAAGTTAAATATTTCGTATTAAATCCATCTTGATCCATAATAGCTAGCTTTTTAACTCTTTGATTTTTTGGTCCGCTTTCAGCAACATATATAATTCTTGTATCAAAATATCCCTTCTCACCGGTAAGTCTTTCATAAATTTTATCTGAAATTATATGCGCAACTCTTCTCCAGTTTGAAGGCGTTGTTGTAAAAGCTAACGCTGTCATTTCTTTATCAGCTGTTAAATCCCAAAGTCTAAATTCAACTTTTAATTTACCGTCCTTTACTAAAATTTTTCCAGTAACTAATGCCTGGGCTTTTATCAAGCGCCAATCTTCAAATCTTGGTTTTAAATGGGCTATATCGGGCTTTTGAACAAATGCATCTTTTTTAAGTGGATTAAACAATCCTGTATTTTTAAAATTAACTTCAATTACTTTAGAAATATTTGCACCTAATTCTCTTATATTTATATCTTTATATTTTTGAGAACTTATATCTACGTGTAAAGGTGAAACTGCAATTGGTAGTGGATCAAGGTTTCCTCTCGTAATATCGACTTTAATCAATGCAAAAGATTTATTTAAAAATAAAAAGCTTACTATTGATACAAAAATAAATTTTTTCATACTAACCTTTTAACATTTCAGTTGGATTAAAGTTAAGTTGAATATTTTTCCATTTATCGTAGCCTGTTGGAGGTACTTTTAATGGCTGGCACAATCTGACCGCTCTTAAAGCGCTTTCTGCTAAAACTTTATAAAATTTCTGCCCAGGTTTATTCATTCTCTCATGATCTAAAATTTCGGACTTCATTATTGTACCATCTTTTTTTAACTCTAATTTGATCCTTACCAACAAATTTTGATCAAAAGGTAATCCTAAAGGTATACTCCAACAACCAAATATTTGTGCTCTTAAAGCATCTTCCTCTGATAAACTAAGACCTGTT
>MDTA01184083.1_pt1 | contig 21739 bp, 13 predicted proteins | sample 811151 | NCBI WGS metagenome assembly MDTA01 (sample SAMN05326648, study PRJNA326480) | marine metagenome | isolation source: seawater | place: Indian Ocean: South | collected 2010 | reverse complement strand
ATAATTTATTATTTCCTAAATATGTTGTATTATCTCCTGAAGACATTCCTGTTGTGAATGGAGGATCAGCGGGCCCTACTTCAGAATTATTTCCTATAACTATATTATTATTACTATCAGGATACCGATAACCTGCTTTATTACCAATGAATACATTGTTTGAATATAAGGTTTCATGGGTCGTAGGGGATTGTCCTGAAGAATATCCTAGAAAAACATTTTCAGCCGAAGTATTATCTGTATATCTTCCAGATTCATTTCCAATATATACATTATTTTTTCCTTCTTCTGGATATTTATTATAAATCTCTCCTTGATGGTTTACTAATGTTGATATCCCCCCTACATTTTTCCCCAATAATACTTCAGAACTATCATACTGATATATTTTAGATTTAACGGTACTAAAAAAACCATCATAAGGAATTATTCCCCCTATTTGACCTGTTAAATTTTTATTTCCAAGTATGACAACTTTATTATTAAAAGGTATCACTGACCCCCCTCCGTCTTTAAATTCTATATCTGGAGGAACTATATATCCTTCTCCAGGTTCATCTATTATTATTGATTCAAGGTTCCCATTACTATTTATAACAGGTCTTCCTAAAGCAGTTACTCCATTTGAAGGCGACTCAAAGCTAATAGTAGCATTTGTCCGTAAATTTCCACTAGGAATTGATTGACCTGAGTTAACATTAGAAATTATTACATTACTAACAAAACCACTCGTCATTTTTAATTCATTATCATTTATCGTTAAGATCTTATTATTTAATTCTTCTTCGAGAAGAGGGTCAGCATCGTTTACTTTAAAAGGGTACTTCTTTGGAATTTTTCCGACATTAAATATAAATTCCCCGGCATTTACATCAGGATTACCTGTATATGTTGAAAATTCTATATTTTTTATATATTTTCTAGAATGAGAACTATAATCCCAACTTTGTCCGGGCAAACTTAGAGTATCTCTATCAAAATTACTCCTTAATGTATTTGTCTGTGTTACATTAGTGCTTATTTCAAACCTTTCAAATCTATCTATCCCGGTTCTTAAAGTATTTTGCCATTTAAATACAAATTTTGTCTTAAATGGGATCGGTTGAAGACTAATATTACTTAGGTATAATCTGTATGGATTACCATATACACTATCAACCTCAACATGAGAAACGAAGGTATCTACAGGAAAATATGCCCCTGGATTTGTTAATACCATACCGGTAGTAACTCTATGTAGTGATTGATTGGTGAATATTACGGGAATGGCGGTTATACTATTTACACCACTCGAAGATTCTTCATTAACAGTAATATTATATTCATCACTATTAGAATAAATTTGGAGGGTATTTCCTATTATATCTGTTATATTTTGTTCTTTAACATTGTCTAATCTCCCCGTAGAGGCATTTGTATACATTCCATCTCCTCCTAATCTTTTCGTAAAATTAAATATTGGAATTTTAACAGGTATTGGTTGAGAAGGGTTCCCGGATTGAACATCTATACCTAGTAAATAATCACCCCCTTGACCTAACTGTATTACCTCTGGGGTGTTATTAGTTGTTAATGATAATGGATCAAAATTTATTCTATTACTTGATATTGTAATTCCTTGCCCTCCTATCGTACTTGAACTGATTCCACCCGAACTGGTAGTTGAAGATATTGAACTATGGCTATAAACAGTAACATTTAATCTCAGATAACTGGGACTATACATAGAATAAATGCTTATGCGAAAACCCCAGGTGCCTTTTATGGTGACCCTACAGTGGGTACTCGAAGTTGTCGTAGTTGCGATACTACTATTAACACTATCAATAGTGTGAAATATAAAATAACCTACGTCACTGCGTTGAGTTGCGGTTCCATTCTCATTTATAAAGTAAAATGTTGCGTGGGCTACTGTGCCCTCCCAGAATGTATACCACCCCAATCCAGAAGAGTCGGTGGCATTAGGGTAGTGGATATTGTTTTCATAGTACGGATTGCTTGGAAAGATAGAGGTTGCAAAAGCAAAGGGGAGAATCATTGTAGAACTATTTCCACTTCCAGAAGAACCATTTCCCCACGCGGTTTTACATATCAAAGGTACCTTTATTATTGGAGTTTGATTATATCCAAAACCTTCGTCTATAATTGAAAATGATAGAATTTTACCACTCGATTCCTCAATATTAGGTATAATGTTAGAAATCCTTTTTCCTATTATATCTTCATTTAAAGAACCATTAACCATAATTTCAGGGGGATTTGTATTATCAAAATCCCCAGCATTACCAATTGGCATATATATAGTGTATAAACTATTCTGATCCGTTCCTCCGTCTGCTGGTAGTGATGTATCGTCCCACGTGACAGTTATCACCTTGGTAGCTCCATTATAATCGGTTATTAAACCATTTATAACTGTAAGAGTATTAGATGCTTGGTTTGTTACTCTTATTCTACAATTGTTATAATGATCATCAACACTACTAGCATAGCTTAGTAATGTTAAAGGGGATGTCATTTTTCCTGAATTTTTTCCGTATATAGTATATGTTGTGGTTCCCGGGATAATAGTCGGACCGTCGTTTGGAGGACTACCCCATGCGACAGTTATATCCTTAGTTGATGAATCATAATTAGTGATTATTCCTGAATCGGATATTGCTCCTGAAACAACATTTTGAAGGATTATTCTTTGATCTTTATAAAAATTATCTATTCTAATAGCTATTCCATTTAATCTATATCCGGACTTACCTCCCATTAATATATTGTATGTAGTCGAAGAGTCAGTTGCGGGGGTTGGTCCCTCCCCCCAATCTACAACGATTGCTCTGGATGATCCAGTATAGTCGGTTATCGTACCAACGGACGCACCTCCATTAATTGAGATTGACATACCGTTGTATGCGTCGTCTTGGTCGCTTGCTGATGATGCCAGCTTTAGGGTGTTCGCCATTGTTCCAGACGTACCGGATGGTTCCATTATTCCACTTTTATGGAGATATATTTTATATGATGTATTTGTTGTAAATGATGGCATTGTTACTGAATTTCCATTAGAATCATACCAATCAACTGTTATTTTCCTTGTACTTGGGTCATAATCTGTTATATAACCATATTCAGAAACGTTTAATATTTCTAATTGCGAATTGATGTAATAACCATCAATAGAACTAGAATTTACGTCTAAGAATAGATCATTATCAGAATTTCGTGTTATTAATCCCTCTATATTAATAGCATCTTCTCCCCCGACCACCATACTTGAACCGTCGTATAATATATCTGTTATTGTTCCTCCTTTTAAAAGTGAATTATTGGATATATTTGGGACAATTACATGAAATAAACTATCATTAATAGAAGACACTGAATTTATTTGTAAGACTTGTCCTACAATTCCTTCAGAACTGGGTAATTCAATTGTATAGCCAGGGGCAGCAGTATTTTCACTCGCTTTAAAACTAACAAAATGACTATTTGAATTATCACATAATTTTAACATATGATTGTTCATTATTGAAAGGTTCCCTCTATTGTCAATTTTTATTCTTTGATTTAAATTTCGATCTAATGTTGGATGATCAACGGCAACTGTATTTATAGAAAATTCTCCAACTAATCTATCATTTTTATTCGAAGTATTTACTAACGATGAAATACTTGCTAATGTTGAATTACCATAAATATTGTAAGTTGTTGAAGTTGTTGTTGTTGGTGTCGCATTATTATTCCATGTAATACTTGTTATTATTCGACCATTACCAATATATTCATTAATAGTACCGGTAGCATCTGGATTAGAAATAGATATATGTAATCCTTTATAATAATTGTCTATAGAACTCGCAGATTCTTCAAGCGTTAAAGCAGCAACCATAGTTCCATATGTCAGTGAACCATAACTTTGAAAACTAACATTTCCAAGTGTATCAGCTATATTTGTTATTTGAGGTACTTCTTCCGTCCCTCTTGCTTTCTTTAATATTAATGAACTAGATAAAGAATTTTCTCCATATCGATTTACACTAATATCGCCGTCACTATTAATATCATTAATCCCCTTTATCCCCTTATTACTATCTAAGATCAAAGCTTTACTACTTATAGCCATCCCTTCCTGAGAACCACTTAAAAATGCCATTTGAGAAGGTAAAACCTTATTTGATATAGAAGAAATACCAGTTTTTAATTCGAGGGATCCATTTATAATAATATCAGAGTCTATTTTTGTGTCTCCAGTATCTACCCCCGAATCAACCCTTAAAGATGAACCTTTTTTTAACATTTTAATTAATAAATAATTATATTTTAATTTAAAATATAATCCTTATTAATCATGGAACAATACTTATCAAGAAGAAATATAATAATAGGTTCTATTATCTCACTTATTATAGCGGGATTAACTTATTCCTTTATTAAAAATAGAAATCTACAATATGAATTAGAAGATGAATCTTCTTTAAATAAATCTCCAATTAATAAGATTGATGATTATGATGAAAGCATTATTTCTAATTTTTCAGAAGAGCTAAAAAAAGCAACCAAAAATATTTATAAATTAAATAGTCGTTCTTCAGAAACCCCGGAACAAATAAGTATTAAAAATAATTTGTTTAGAAAAGAAATTAATGTAAAAAGAATAATAATTGATTCTAAAGAAATACATAATTTAAATAATTATAATACCTCAAATTATACAATAGATCTTATTAATAAAAATGGATTAAATAAAGGAACGATTGGAAGAATCACAAATATTATAAATTTTAAATTAATTCAATGTATCATTCCAACGCCACCATGGAATGTCACTAATAATAATTATAAAATTATCATTAATTATAATGGATCAGATACGACAATATCTTTAACTAAAGATAAACTATATACTAATGATGAATTAGCAACTGAATTAAAATCAAAATTAACACCTTTAAATGCGTCTTTTAATGTTACATATACTTCATCTAAATTTACTATATCTGTTACTTCTCCAGCAGCATTTTACTTTAAATGGAATACTAATTATGATATAAATAAAAGTTATGCTTATAAATTATTTGGTTTTGAAATGAAAGATTATAGTTCAAGTTCGTCAGTTACATCAGATAATATACCAGATTCAACACAATATCATATTGATCTAGTTATTCCCCAATTACCCCCTAAGAATACTATCGCTTCTTTAAATAACCGTAATACATTAGAAAGGATACCCCTTAATAAAACAGGTGATTTAGATATGATAGTATATGATAATATAAATATGACACCTTACAGTCATTTTTATCCTATTTCTTTAGATGAAATAACTATCCAATTATATGATACAAATGGAACAGGATTATATGAATGTGGTAATAAAGATAATACTTTTGTATTTGAATATGTTGAATTATTAAATACATCTTTAATGGATAAAATTAAAATTTGATAATAATATTTATTACTTTACTAAGTAATGATTTATGTTTAAAAATAAAGTAGAGACATCTACATGTCATATATGTCTGGAATATTTATCTTATAAACCAAAAAATATTAAAAAGAAATGTTGTCCAACAAAAGCCTTCATTTGTAATGGGTGTTGGGATTCTTTAAATAATAATGATTGTATTGTTCAGTGCCCATTATGTAAACAGAGCTTTGAACACCAAGATATAGAAGCACCTATGGAAAATTGTTCATGTCAATGTTGTAGCGATGATGATATTAAAGATACTAAATTATTTATAATTAGATTATTAAAAGGTATTTGTTATGAACTAGTTGGTATAATGACCTTTACATTATTTATATTCAATATTCATTCTATAGATACAACATTCCAGGAGGAACTTAATTATTTAATTACTTCACCATTCTTTTGGATTATTTCATTCTTTCTTGGTATATTTATTATTCATATGATTCATATATTATATATCATTATAGAATATATTATCACAGAAATATTAAAGTATATTAAAAATTAAAGTATATTAAATATTTAAATAATAAATATTAAATAATAAATATTAAATATTAATAAAATAATGATTAATTTCCTTAAAGTTTTATTATTAATTAATTATGTAGTGGGGGATGATATATTTAATAATCATTGTAACATGGAATATGGTTTTTCTTGGTGCGACACATCGAATAAATGTTTACGAAATGAAGAGGAACCATGTTTGCCAATTACTAAAGAATGTGCGTTATGTTTAGTAGAGCATTACGGACATGATGACCAGTGTGGAGAAGGTTGTTCAATACAAACACTACAGAATATGGAAAATGCAGGGTTTCTTGGTACAGATGAAAATGGATGTTCAATTGATAGAGAAACTATATGGTGTCCATCGTTGGATCGGTGTATTGAACCAACGAGGGAAGCTTGTCGTAAATTTGGAGAATATAGTGATGATTGTAATGAGATAATATGTCCTATGGTTTGTGAATATGGTTATGAAAAAGATACAAATAATTGTATGGTCTGTAGATGCTCAACAGTAGTGCCAACTTATGATGATTGTCATATTAAAAGACAAAAATGTAATTATAATTACCTATGTCCTTTAGTTGAGGAAGTAACACATTGTTCATATGGCGGAGTAGATGGTTATACAACATACCGTTTATCTGTTGTATTTAATGATAAACTAAATATTAAAAATATATATGCTTTATTTGGAGATTCCCAGGATAATCTAAATGGAATTCCATTGATTATTCCACCGGCATATCAGGGGGATAGTATATTTAATTCTAATTTAGGAGGGGTATCGCCAGATTTAATTCGGATTAATTATTTATCTCAATATGATTCATGGTTGACAATAGGCTTGACTGATGGAGATCCACATAATAAATTATCTTCAATTGGAGTAGATTTTAGTTCGTGGTCAGAAACAAATGGTCTAATTGTAGAAAACGGAGCTGTTTTTTTATTAGATCCAAATGAAGAAAATGTTCATGGTAATAAATATGTTGTTGGACAAATAACAATACCTACAGGTACAATAGAAACTGTAAATATGAATATCCAAGGGCAGACACAAGATTTTACTGATAATCAAGGACATAATACATGGACAGAATATAATATAGAATTTGATTTATCATTAAGTAATATAAATTCGAATGGTCATTAAAGTTTAAATAATTTCTCATTATTGACGTAAATTGATAATAAAAAGAAAACAACTCCCATTATTAAATGAACAGTATGTTCAGGACATTTTAAATTAAATCCAGTCATATTTTTAAAATAATTAATTAATTGACAATGGGCTTCATGGGGGAATAATCCCCAAAATATTGCATTTGCTATTAAAAATGTCAGAATAATATTTTTCATTTTATATTATTACTATAAAAAAATAAATGTTATATTTATATAATGGATAAATATAACATTCTTATCGGTATTTTATTATTATTAATAATTTTTGATAATAGAATGGTTGAAGGACTTACAATGGATATATGTGACAAAAATGAAAACAAATTTAAATTATTAAATGAAAAGATCAATAATATGAGCAATAGTAATGGTAAAGATATTGTAATTAATAATAATTTATGTGATGAAGAAAGAACAATTTATGAAAAAAAAGAGGATGATGATAAAGATGATGATAAAGATGATGATGATGATGATGATCTTTATAAAAAAATATTTTTTAATTATATTCCAAAAATACTTATAGGAATATTAGTATCAATATTATTGTATTTTGTTGTGGATTTTATAATTTCAAAGAAAAATAAAGTAACAGCAATGACATATGAAGAAGCCTTAGAAAATGTAAAAAATGCCAAAGTTTTAAAATCAAAGGGAATTAAATTAAAATAAAAAATATTTAAAAAAATATTGTTATTATTTAATAAAAAAATGGAAGGGGTAGATTATAGAAATTTTGATGTTGTTGTCAGCAAAATGAGGAGTTTTTTTAGAGATGTTAAGGGGTTTAGAGAAGTACATACACAGAACAAAAAGTCTATCTTAGCTGCTTGTGAAGATCCTAAAACTATTGCCACATATAATTATGAAGGTCAAATTTGGCCTTTGCCACAGACAGGTCAAATGTGGTTAGAACATTATCTATTAGAACATCCTGAAGAAAAAGGTTTCTTCTGTGTTTCTACTTCTTATCGCAATGAGCCTGATCCTGTCCCCGGGAGACATGATCGTATTTTCCCTATGTTTGAATTTGAATTAAAGGGTGGTATGGATGAATTACGAAAGATGGAAGGAGAACTTCTTGATTACCTGGGGTTCAATAGACAGGAAGATGGATCTTTCCCTACAGGGGATTATGATAAGGTATGTAAAGATTATGGTGTTGATGTTGAGAATGGTGAATTAGAAAATGAACATGAAGAAAAACTTGGAGAAGATTATGGTCCGATTTTCTTTTTAGAAAACTTTCCGGAACGGACATCTCCTTTTTGGAACATGAAACTTCATGATAGTAAGCTTCATTCTAATAAAATTGATGTTATTATGCATGGCATTGAGACTATTGGTTCGGCAGAACGGAGTACTGATCCGGAAGCAATGAAAGATACTTTCTATACTATTTCGAACGGGGACTATGCGAATACTCTATTTGCTCAATTTGGAAAGGCTCGTGTTGAAAAAGAACTTGAGGAATTTCTTGCCAAGGATTTCTTCCCTCGTTCGGGTGGAGGTATTGGTGTAACTCGTATGATACGCGCTATGCGTCTATCGGGTCTTCTTGTAGATAGTCTGGGTACTGATGTTTCTCCGGAACCCGAACCTGTTGCTGAACCTGTTGCTGAACCGGAACCGGAACCCGAACCTGTTTCTGAAGCTGTTGCTGAAGCTGATCCGGTAAAAAATGATTGTTGATTATAAGGATTAATTAATAAGTAATTTCATATGTTTATTTAATAATGAAATCTATTCATTGAAAAAATAATTGATAAGAAGAATTAAATAATCTATTGAATTTTAAGTATTGATTTCTTTACTTTCACTTTATCTCCTTCAGTATTCATAACATTAACATTTACTTTCATTCGTTTATCAATCTTTAAGACAACGCCTTCAAATTCTTTACCCTTTAATGTCCATTTTACATTATCTCCTTCTTTGATAGATTCAGGTTCTTTTACTTTTTCTTCATCTACCCCTTCCTTTTCTTCCTCTACTTCCTCTACTTCCTCTTCCTCTACTTCGTTATCGGGTTCAGGCTCAGGTTCATCTTCTTCAACTTTTTCAATAATCTTCTTTTCAATTAATACTCTTCCCCCTGAATCAGGTTTAATCATAACACGTTTTCCTTTATCTTTAAGGACAATTCCATAAATAAATTCGTCATCTTTTTCCCACCTTACTCTTTCCCCTTCAGGTATAGGTTGGGGTTTTAACTTTTTACTACGTTTCTTATCATTTATATGATGAGTATTGATTATTTTAACAATTGGTTTTTCATCCATATAAAAATTATCTAATTCTTTAATTAAATTATTAATTTCACTATATTCACTATTCATTAATAATACCTTTTTAACATATTCTTCAGTATATCCTTTCTTTGTTATCTCATCTCCATCACCTCTTTTAAGTTTATATTGTAAGTCTTTACATTCCTTAATATAAGAAATCCGATTATCATAAAATTTTTGAAGTTTTTCTTTTTTATGATCTAAATTTACTTTATTAAAAGTCTCAACTATTTTATCTATTTCCTCTTTGTATTTTTTATTTTTTTCATTTTTATTTTTTAGCTTATCTTTAACATCAATGTAATTATTGATTGATTTCCAGTTTAATCCTTCATTCATTTTGTCTTTTAAAATAGTTATTTCGTTTTCATAATTAATATATTTTGGAAACTTTATAGTTATTTGAACACCACATTCTCCTTTCCCACTTTCTCCACAAGTTAACTTTAATTCTTTTGATGTTTCTTTAAATTCTTTCATTTCAGGACAACCATTACATTTGATAAAGTTATCTTTATTTGATAAAAATTTTACTTTCTCATCATAAAATAATCCAATTGTTTCTAAATAATGGTCCATTTATTCTATATTAATTAAAAATATATTAAAACTAACTTATCAAATTTATTTTTTTTGTTAATAATTCTATATCTTTTTTATGTTTTACTTTATTTTTCTCTTTTTCTTTATTCCTTGAATATAAAGCATATAAACCAATAATAATAAATAATAATCCAATCATATTAAAAATGAGATGTGTATAATTAATATTTATAGGAGGACTTTTTATAATTTTGGGTTTTATTGGAGGGGGTAATGGTTCGATTATTGTTTTATAATCAACTAAATAAGGTTTCATATCTTAAAAAAAAAATATATATAAAGAATAAAATTTAAACAAAATCATCGGTTTTTATATTTATATATAAGTAAACCATTAATGATAATGATAAAGTAACTAGCCAAAATGGAATTATTGTTTTATTTGGTCCAGTTCCAAATGATTTAAATTCTCCTTTAGTAGTAAATAACATCGCCGGTTTCATTTGATATACTACAAAATTTATAAATAAATAAATGATTAAAACTATTTGGAGTGTTTTATCTATCTTAAACATTTATACTATAATAATATAAAAAGTTTTATAATTAATAACTTTCATCATCTACAAATATCCAATCACATAAATTAATTTCAGAGTGAGGATTTTTTAATTTAATATACATATTACATCCTTTTTTTTCAAGTATATATTTATCATTATTCTCTATAAATATTATTAATCCCCCAATAACATTTTTAACAAAATTCATCATATTCTTTTTTTTATTATGATTTTTAATTATTAAATCTTTTGTCCTATTATTTATTAAAAATGATAATTCGTCCATTTCAATTATATTGTCAATATTTCCTTTTAATATAGCCGTAATCGTTCTGTCTAATGTTTCTTCACCCCTTTCTTTAGAAATATTCCATTTATAATTTTTATGAACCATTTATAATTATTTGTAATATTATTAGATTTTCGGATTAATTTTTATTAAAAATTAATTGATTTTAATTTTTTTCTAATCAAATATTTTTATAACTAATTATTTTTATAACTGATCAAAATTTAATTATATTATATTATAATATATTATAATGAAACTTTCTGAAGTATTATGCCTCGTGCTTCCATTTATAATTGTCATTATGGTTTTATCAATTGATAATAAAGAAGATAATGGGGAAGGGTTTGATGGACGGATAGAACTCCCTAAACCTGAAAAAGAAGAATATCCAGAAGAACCTGAAGAACAAGAAGAAAAAACATATGGATTTGTTCCATCTATAATATGTGCTTTTACTCCCATTTTAGGAGATTATGGATGTGTTCAAAGGGATGCTCTATTATATGAAAAAGAAACTAGTAAATATGAAAAAGAAATAGAAAAGATTAAATTAGAAAATAAAAAAAAAGATAAAGATTTAGATAAAAAAATTGAAAAAGCAAAAGTAGATTTATGTAATAAATTAGATTGTAAAAATGGAAGTTCATGTAATACTATTGTTAATAACAGCGGTGTCGAGAATGATGGGGATATAGTTATATCTGGTTTATGTGATTGTGTTAGTGGATTCCATGGTAAAGATTGTGGGACAGTATTAGAAGTATGTACAGCAACAGATAATTGCAATGGTAAAGGTGTTCCTAAAACTAATTCTAAGTATAATGTTCCCGATATCGGATGTAAGTGTGATTGTGAAGATGGTTATGGAAAAGATGATTGTAGTGAAGAATATACTCAATGTACAGCAGCCGAGCATTGTAGTTCCCATGGAGAAACAAAAGGTTATGATTTAGGTAATGGATGTATTTGCGAATGTCAAGAAGGTTGGGAGGGAGATGATTGTAGTATTAGAAAAGTTCCTTGTACAGCTGAAGACTGTAGTAATGCAGGTGTTCCAAAAGAAGGAAGTTATCGACCGAATCCTGAAACCGGAAGGGAAAAAGGATGTGAATGTAAATGCGATGGAGCACATGAAGGAGATAAATGTGAAAAGTTAAAAGATATCGAATGGTCTAAATCTGAATGTGTTCAAGATCAAACATGTCAAGAATTAAGAAGTAATGGGTCAAGTAGATGTATTGATAATTATTATCAGTCTGTTGATTCAAATCAAGTTCCAACTTGTAATGAATGCCCTTCAGGTAGTCAAAATGTAAATCCATCCTCTTCTAAAGGAGGTAAAAGGATAAATCCAAGACTAGGGTCATCATCTATATCAGATTGTATCTGTGATAATGATAATGAGTATTTAGATGTATTAACAACAAGTTGTGAAATTTGTCCAGAAAATACAATTAAAAGTCGAAATATTAAAGGTGATATAACCGATTGTACTTGCGATACAAAACAAGGATGGTATGATAATCCCAATTGGACGCCTTCTTCAACTGATCAAGAAAGGTGCATAAGGTGTGGATGGGATGAAAATGAAGAAAAACTTAAACAAGGTTTTATTTATGAAGTAACGGAAGAAAATGGAGTAAAAGTTGGTGAATGTAAATGTGGTCCATCATTTGATCAAGTAGGGGGAGGGGATGAAGAATTAAAGTGTTTTCCAACCGGAAAGTGTTCAACAACAGAACTTTCGGAAGGTGAAACATATGGAGGGCAGCCCAAAGAATCATTAAATGATTATAAACGCGAATTAGTTAATTCTGCTAATGATAATGGAGAACCCCAAAATATTTGTAATGGTATTGGTGCTAGATCTCAATTGGCTAATAAAATTTCAGAATTAGATCATAAAGATATAAGGTTACAATATGACAATGATGGTGAAATTGTATTAGATGACAATAGTGATCCAATGTTTTCCGAAATAGGGAATAGATTTATGAGTAAAATATCATGTAATAGTGCTAATGGAAGATGTTCGTGTCCAGGATCATCAACCATGTATTTACGGGATAATTCAGATTCAAGTGAAATAGTTCCATGTCAAGAATGTGCTCCAGCAAGAAATAACAGTCCCAAGTATTTAACTTATGACGAGAGTAAAGATAGATATGCATGTTCCTCATCAGAATGTTTCGATAGAAAGGATAACAATACATTAAAAGGTTTAGGGTGTCTTAATTATGTAAATTCTGAAAGAAATAGAACTAAAAGGACACAGGAAAATCCTTTAGATAATGCTTCTGGACCTTTAATTTTTAAAGATAATGATGTATGGAAATATTATGATGCTTCGGGAGTAGAAACAACCATAGGAGATAGTATTCCGGATTTATGTAATTCAGATACTTCTCCCCCTAAATGTGGGAGCAAAGAAGGGGAGGATGATATTTGCTCATCAGTATTGGGAGTTAATTGGGAAGAAAAACAAGATGCGGATGGAAATAGTAGATGCGCGTGTAATATAGCCTATGAAGATAGAAAAGAAATCAATGGAAAGAAAGCGTGTGTCTTTGATACTAATAAATGTGATCTATATTCTCAGGATCCCGCATGTAACATACAAGATATTTATCAATGTCCAGCATGGACTTCCGCCAATGATGAGTGGAATCCCAAAGATTTCAGATTATGGGGGATGGCACATATTAATAATATTGGGACACCTGGAACTGATGGAGATATTCAATTAGATAATGATGGAAACATTATAGAATCAGAATGTAAAGGTTGTTTTATACCTCCTCCAATCAATTCTGATGGACAAGAAGATGGAAATACAGAATTATCTGAAGTTAAAAATAGTTCGTTATTTGCTGGTCTTCCTAAAAAATTAAGTTTATCATATATGAATGATAAAGGACAATGGATCCACTACTGTAAACCTAAACCAGGAGAAAGTGATAATGGTTATGCTAGTAAAGTCCATGAATATAACGCATTAAACCCATTCACTATTATGAATGATTCATCAAAACCTTTGCCTGAGGGAAGAACATCCCCGAATACAAGTATTGATGAGGCAGCAGGAGTTTGTGGAAAAGCACAATATTATGATATTGATCAAAAGAAATGCTTTAACATTGGTGGTGGTTGTTATTCACGAGGATCTGAAGCAGGTTGGTATACGAAAGATATAGGGGATTTTTATAATTTAGGATTACCTGCTTGTAATTTTAAATCAGATGTTAGTCTTTCTGATGTTGATACTCATGATAATAGATCAAAAGCAGGTATAGCTAAAAAAGGAAAAATTACCCCCGACCCTTCAGATGAAAGTAATTATTGCTGTCAATCATGTCACTATAAATTTTATTCGCCAAATTCAAGTACTCTAACCAATGGTGAACCCAAAACAACGATTTATGATAAATCTAAATTTAATGATTTACAAACTTACTTATTACCAGCTAAATATTATGGTCCATCAATATCAACACCACCAACAAATCACGCTGGATGTGTCGGTGCTTGGCATCCCCGTCCGTCGTGGAGAGGGGGGAGACCATTTTGTTCTCCGGGTCAAGCTGGTCACACGGGGCATGGAATGACTACCCAGTGGCCAGTGATGGATAGCACTGAAGATGACCATCCTGTTGCTGTACAAGCATCTCATAACCTTGGACCCTGGAATCCCCAATTTAGTTGGACTGTTCATGGTATTTCCGATGGATGTGGATCCAGTGCAAGTTCAGTATATTCAAATAGCTCACAGGGTTCATGTGGAAAAAGGAATAATGAATTTAATACTCAAACACCAAGAAGGGCAACAGATACAAACTATTTAAAGAAAGCAGAAGGAGGAGGTTATGCTGGTATGACTGGTCATGCAGATGTTACCCCTCGCAATGTACCATCTACATCGGATCAAGGCGAATGGAAGAACAAGGTTATCACTTATGGGGCACATGGTTATAGTGGAGATTCCGGATTTGGAGTAAGTACCGAAGATATTTATCAAAAAGGATGGAGAGGCAGCGAGCCGACCGAATTCTTGCACAATAGTTTCTATGGAAAAGATATCCTGACTGCCCATAAGGGTCTGGAGAATGCAGACCATCCCTCCTCTGGGGCACCATGGGCGGATAATGCAAGGGGGAGAGGAAGGAGGAATCCGATTGGATGGAATAATCAAGAAATATATGACGATATTGATGGAGGTAATTTATCTCCGAAAAATATACTTGATAGTAGAAGTGGGCAAAGGGATCATTGGTTAGCAGAAAATGGTTCAACATTACCTATAACTGGGGTCAATGGAGCTAAGACAACAGTCGAAAGTATTAACCATGATAAATGTACTATACATGGCGTAGGCCCAGGAGGAGGGGTGGACTGTGATGAATCAAATAGAAAAGTTTTTGACCACCATAATAGTAGTAATAAAAATGCTAAAGGAATAGGTTATCCAGGTATTAAAGTACCTTCTGTTGAATCAACAAAAAAGGTATATAATGGATCCTCGCCAGGACCTTTTGCCCCTCTTGATACTAATCACGCAGTTGGATTTAATTCATTACCAACCGATTATTATTTACATAATCATCCATCAGATGGGGATGGTCCATATCATGGAGAAACTGGAGTAAAACAAACAAAAGAACCTGCCCATGCGAATTTTGCTGATTATGGAGATAATGAATTTAATGTAGAGAATAAAACACACGAACAAGGTAAAAGATATGAAAATTTATTCTACTGTAAACGGTCATTAGGAACTGCAAATGAAAATCCAGGATCCCCCAGTTCAGGGAAAGATTACAAGAATATGATTAGTGGAGCATCAATAGATAGAACTAATTATATGACAGCAGAATTGGCAAAAGGGACAGGTAATCAATCGTCATATGTTCAACATGGTGCACAAGGGGAGTGGGGTAATAAGTATCATGTTATAGATGATATTGTAAATGGTGGAAAACACCCAATTAATTCCCCTCATCTTTATACAAAAAATTTAATTACTTTAGGAAAATGGGGATGGCCCCTTCAAAATGATAGTATCCTTATTAATAACAATTCTATTAAAAGTTCAACTTCATACCTAGGGGCCAGCACTTACAATGCAGGTCTCAAGATTGGTCCAATAGGGACATATACAAAAGATACTTCCCATATACCAAAAGAACAGATTAAAATTGCCGGTGGTGGAGAAGCTGTGAGGGCAATCGTTCCAAGGGAATTAAATAATATGGCATATTACGATACTGAATATGGAGGGTGGATACAAAAGAATCAAACATATCAGGGGACTTATCTATCACAGAAATGGTTAAGACCATTCGCAGGATGGTCCCACAATACCCATAGCGGCACTTTTTGGGATAGAGGGGGGCATCTTAATAGAGGGGTTCGCGATTCAAATGTCTTAACTATGAGTGGATGCAGAAACTGGAATTGGGCAGGAGGTCGGGCGGGGTGGTGGGCCCAAAACACGTGCGGCAACTGCGTCGATGGCACGGGAGGGGTCTGGGCTGGAAGACCGGGCTGGAAGACTGGCGGCTCGCACTATGCGCAAACTAGTAACGCGGTAAAGTCAGGGGCAGGGGGGGAAAGTACTTGGCACCAACGCACACACAAACTAAATGGTAAATATGGTGCTTGTAAGTATAAACCAGGCGATAACCGATATATGATATTAAATGAAACTAATGCGAAAATTTATTAAATTTTTATATTTTTATATTTTTATATTTTTATATTTTTATATTTTTATATTTTTATATTTTATAGTAATATATATATATACATCTTATATGAAAAATCAAATGAAAAAAAACTTTATATTTGATTTATTTGGTGGAGACGGTCCTCCAGGTTCTAATAATTATCCTGAAATAAATGTTGCTAGTTCAAGTACCCCGAGTATAAGCAGTACCAGTTTAAAGGGTCCAGATATAGAAAGTCTAACTCAACCATTCGATATGATAGATAGTCAACCAGAATCAGGGGATAAACTTTCATTAGGGAAAAAAATACTTCTAGGTGTCGGTGGTTTAATTATTGTCCTTCTTATTTTTACATACCTACAAGGGGAAGAAGAGGAAGAAAAAGAAGATAAAGAAGATAAAGAAGATAAAGAAGATAAAGAAGATAAAGAAGATAAAGAAGAGGATGTTAAAGAAGATAAAGAAGAAGAAGTTAAAGAAGATAAAGAAGAAGAAGTTGAAGAAGTTGAAGAAGAAGAAGAAGTTGAAGAAGAAGAAGAAGTTGAAGAAGAAGTTGAAGAAGAAGTTGAAGAAGAAGTTGAAGAAGAAGAAACTAGTTATGATGATTATGATGATTATGATGATTATGGAGATGAAGGGGGGTCCCCGTCTATATGTGGTGATCAATCATCACTTAAATATAATGATAGTTACTGTTCTATAAATGATGAAGGGGGTATTTTAAATACACAATGGGATTCATGTAAAAGAGATCGCTGGCTTGATCAAAAGTATTCAGAATATGGTAATAGATATAGTTGGTTACCTGGATATAAATCATGGAAAAAAGAAAGAGGGGGTGTAAGGATTGTTCCAACAGCAGGCAGATCAGAAACTAATAAAGGAGTATATTATGGATTTTCAAGGTCGGAAAAATGGAAAGATCATAGTGATAAACAATGGAAAAATTCTTTTAAGAATGCTTACATTGATAATAAAACAGGTAAATGGGTTCATTTATGTAAATGTTCAAATGGATATAATCCATTTACAAATTGTAAATGTAAATATGGATATTATTATGATACAACCGCATTTGGAGATGGAGTTTGTAAACGTTTCCCCGATGATGAAGAAGGAAATCCATGTATTAAAAGCGATAATATAGGGAAAAATCCATCTTCTTTAAATAATAACAGATATAGAATTGGGGACTTTTATAACCTTCAAAATCCTGCTTGTAATTTCCATAGTCCGGATGGAAATAATGGATTATATATGTCGGAAGATTCTCAAGAAACACTTAATAAATGTTGTCCTTCTTGTATTCATAAATTTTATGAATCTAATTTACCATCAGATAAATTAGCCTCAGGATTAAAAAATAGTGAATTAAATACAGATAATAAACAAAGCTGGGCAGAAAATGGAAATAATACTATTGTAGGGTTCTTACCAGATATTATAAGTCCAATAAAACCAACCGGGTTTGATACAAACCTTAAAATCCCCGTTGGTTATAACTCTAGACCCCCTTATTATTATCCCGTTTGGGATATGGATCCTGCTGCTGCCGGAGAATATAAACCAATTGGGACCAACCATCAAGGTGAAGATAAAAATTATAGTGGTTTTCTACTATCTGTTGGAGATGGTGGAAAAGAAAGGTGTACGGATGGAATGGGTAATCCAGGAGACGAAACTTGCGAAGATTCAGATAATAAAGTAATTCATAATAATTTATTCCATTGTAGAAGAGGAGGATGGGAAGAGGACTCTTATGGAAAAACACCTCCTAGAGGTGCTGGACCACTGCCCGAAGATAAAGAACTTGATACATATAGTTTATATGACTATGATTGGGTTAATAATAAATGGATTAAAAAAGATGAACAATATAATAAATATGGCTACTATGGAACAAGAAACTGTACGGGTGGATCGAGTTGGAGAAGGGGGGGTGATGGTGAAAGAGAAGCAAAACACGTAGAAGCAGAATGTAACAAAAGTGGATACTGGAAAAATGCAGTTAAAAGACCATGTGTCGGTCGATATCATGAAAGGGACGGAGGAATTCGTAAAAATGAACATCACGGTACATGTCGTTAATATTACATATACATATGTTCCGGTGGTTTATAATTATCTTCTCGTGGTTTAATTAATTCTTCAACTATCTCTTTCGATATTTTTAATGGTAAATTAAACTCCTTTATTTCAAATGTTAATGGTATTTTTTCATTCTCATCATCTATACCATTTTGAGAAAGATAATATATATTTATTTTTGATATTATTGTCTCCAAACATCTCTTAAGATTTCTAACACCTTCTTCTTTTTCAGTATATTTTTCAATTATATATAATAATGAATCATTGTCAAAAATTATCTCATTTTTATTAAATTTAAATGTTTCAAGCAATTCCGGCAAGATATAATCATTACATATAGATATCTTATCGTCCGGTTTAAATCCCTTAGTATTAATAACATACATCCGATCTTTTAAAATCCTATTTACCCGTGATTCATCATTAAAAGAGAATATAAATAATACCTTTGATAAATCTAATTGAATACCCGGAAAATAATTATCCTGAAATAAACTATTTTGTGATGGATCTGTAAGATGCGTTAATAAATGAATTATTTCATCTCCTTTATGTGTGTCGCTCACTTTATCCAATTCATCAAAATAAATTACCGGATTCATACACTTTGATTCAATTAAAATATCAATTATTCTTCCCCAGTGTGAGCCCTCGTATGTATATGAATGTCCATCAAAGAAAGCTGAATCAGATGCCCCTCCTAATGCTATAAAAGCAAATGGACGATTAATTGCTTTAGCAATACCCTCTTTCACTAATGTAGTTTTTCCATTACCCATTGGTCCCTGTAAAGCAAGAACATTTCCCAATGATGAAGGATTTTTAATCCATTTACCAAGAACTTGAAGAATATGCATTTTTGCTTCTTTATGTCCGTAAATAGCTTTATCTAATATTTTTTGTGTTTCAAATAAATACTTACGTGTATCTTCAATATTACTATTATTATCAATAGGCAATTTTACATGTTCGCCAAATGGAATTTTTATTAAACCATTTATCCATTTGTCCATCTTACAATATTCGCCAGTTGAAACATCCATCTCAGATAATTTTTCAATATTATTAATAGCAATAGATTTAGTCCTCAAATCCATATTTGATTCTAATATCTTAAATTTCATAGGAATATTTGATCTATTTATTTCCTTAATCTGCTCAAGATGCTCTAAATGCCTAATTTTTTTGTCTTTTGATAAATTACGAAAATAATCATAATCTCCATCTTCATCCATAGAATTTTCAGTCAGTTCAACATATTGTTGGTCATATTCATCTCCATCATCGCTTTCTTCAGATGAATATAATATTTCATCATCCTCAAATTCAATATCACTCCCATCTGTACAATACGAATAATCATCATCACTATCACTATCACTATCACTATCACTAGAGTCTTTAAATGATATATTATCATTATCTTCTTCTTCTTCGTCTTCTTCTTCTATAGAAAACGCAATATTACTTGTTTCGTCTGCCTTTATATCATAAAGTAAAGCTTCTGTATTTGAATCGTTTATTCTTTTTCTTTTTTTCTTTTTGTTTATATTTAAGTTATTATTCGAGATCATATTCATTATTAAATAACTTACAAATAACTCAGATAATTTATCTCCTTTTTTCCTTTTAGTTATTTTCTTTTTATTTGGACTGATTGTAAACTTGGGACTTGTATTCATATTATTTTTTTTATTATTTCCCCGTAATCTATTTAACTCAGTCTGTAACATTTCATTATCAAATGATTCATTACATTCATAATCAATTAGATCGCTTACATTTCCATGTTCATCTATTTCAAGTTTGTAGTTGTCTTCCGGTTTATTTTCTATTTTTTCTTCTAGATTTTTCTTTGATCTAGTGACCATTGAATGATTATTATTTTCGTTGTCCATATATATTATTTTATTTATTATTTTTAAGTCAAAAACTCAAATAATCAAATTTGAAACTATTTTTATTTAAAAAAAAAAGATAATAGTTTAATATATATGAATAAAGAATATATTGAACCTGAAACTAATAATGTTATTGGAGTTCAATTTAGTATTATGGGTCCGGATGAAATAAGGAAAAGGTCAGTTGTAGAAGTTGTAAAACATGAAACATATGATAAAGACTCTCCGGTTATTAAAGGTTTGTTTGATCCAAGAATGGGTACAACTGATATGGATAAAGTTTGCGGAACATGTGGACAATCTAATATTAATTGTCCAGGTCATTTTGGACATATTGAATTAGCTAGACCGGTTTATCATTATCAATTTATTAACATGATTTTAAAAGTTCTAAAATGTACATGCATCCATTGCTCCAATCTACTCATTAATAAAGATTCACCCAAAATTAAAGCTCTAATGAAAAAATCAAATAAAACTAGATGGAATGAAATTTATCAATTATCACAAAAGATTAATCGTTGTGGACAAGAAACCGATTGTGGTTGTGGTGCCAAACAACCAGATAAACTAAAACTTGATGGAATGGATGGTATATCTGCAGTTTGGAGTAAACTTGATATTGAAGATTCATCACAAAAAACACAACTATTAACAGTTGAGAAAGTTAAAGAAATATTTGAAAGGATAAAAGATGAAGATGTTAATATCCTTGGATTTTCCGATGTTTGGTGTCGTCCAGAATGGATGATATGTTCGGTGTTTTCTATACCACCTCCATCGGTCCGCCCATCTGTAAAACAAGATGATTCCCAAAGAATGGATGATGATATTACACATAAATTATGCGATATTGTTAAAACTAATAATGTACTTAAACAAAAAATAGATAATAATAGTCGTAAAGAAGTTATTGATGACTGGACAAAAGTACTTCAATACCATATTGCTACAGTAGTAGATAATGAATTACCGGGTATTGCACAAGCAGTCCATAGATCTGGTCGTGCCCTTAAAGCAATCCGTCAACGTCTAAAAGGAAAAGAAGGCAGAATCCGTAATAATCTTATGGGTAAAAGGGTTGATTTTTCAGCTAGAAGTGTCATTACACCCGATCCAAATATCGAATTAGATGAATTAGGGGTTCCATATCCCATT
>MDTA01211060.1_pt1 | contig 21750 bp, 22 predicted proteins | sample 811151 | NCBI WGS metagenome assembly MDTA01 (sample SAMN05326648, study PRJNA326480) | marine metagenome | isolation source: seawater | place: Indian Ocean: South | collected 2010 | reverse complement strand
TTTTCGTTTATGTTTCCAAAAATTCCTTTGTATCATTTTCGATGAGAAGTTTTGATATATACCTCTAATGAATTCTCTCCATCCAATAATTTGTCTTATAAAGCCTTCAAGACTATTCAGTTGAATATTATTATCATTGGCAAAAATTAGGGCTTTATTTATTACGTCTTTAGGAGTTAAAAGACCTATATTTAATGAACTACTTAGAACCGAATGTAATAGAAAATGTTTATCTGCAACTAAAGCATCTTCATATGGACCAAAGTCATTAAACCTTTCATTAAAAAAAATATTTAGCCAATTATTTGCTTGCTCTTGCGTATAAGGGGTGAGGACATTTAGCTCTCCAGGGTGATCAGAATAATTAGTGGAAATAAAATTGAAGACCTCATCTTTATCTGGATGATCCTCTATTGAAGGTAATTCAGGTACTTCATAGTCTTTTGGAAGCTTTAATCTATTCATTTCGTCGAAAGACCATTTACCACCAATGGGCTTATTATTTTCTATTAATATATTCAGACGTTTACGATTTTTTTTATAGTAATTACCCTGAAGTAAAGTTTTTTTATTTTTTGAATATTCATAGAAATCATTTCTTGTATCCAAAAACATTGGTGATTCTAATACCTCAGTTGTTATAGATAATTCATTAGCAAGAGATATTACTTCGTTCTCAAGAGGTTTGTCCTCGATTTCATAAAAAATTAAATGAGATATTTCTTTATCAAGGAGATGCTGTTTTAATAAATTAATAAATGTATTATTTAGGATTTCTGAAGAATCAATGTAGTTAATTTTATAACCATTATTAGATAATAGATCTCGATAACTTCGCATTGAAAAGATTCCTAAAGCAATCTTTGATTTATGATTTTTTATCCCTTGATAAATAGCTAAATCTTCACACATGAAGATTGGTATTTCATTTGATATTAATTGATCTTTTATTGGGAATAATTGATTTCCCAAAATTAAAGCTAATTTTTTCAATCGTTTATATTCTTGTAGACAGTGCCATCTTTCATGACAAATACAACATTTTTCATCACTGATATATCTTCTAAGGGATTACCATCGACAGCAATAATATCAGCAATTTTACCTTCCTCAAGAGAGCCTAATGTGTCTGACATTCTAAGTAATTTTGCTGTCTCCATTGTGGCAGATTTAATTGCATCCATTTCACTCATTCCATATTTATTCATATAAACAAATTCCTTCCAATTTGTTCCATGAGCTTGCACACCAACATCTGTACCAAAAGCAATTTTCACTCCTCTTTCATGTGCTTTACCAAAAGTAGATCCAATCTGAGGCCCTACAGTTGCTGCTTTAGGTCTTACAATTTCAGGAAAATAATTATCAATTTTAGATTTTTCAGCAACAAACTCACCTGCAGAGATTGTTGGTACGTAATAAGTTCCTCTTTCAATCATGAGATCCATCACTTCTTCTGTCATAAATGTGCCATGTTCAACTGAATCAACGCCTGCTAAAACAGCTCTTTTCATACCTTCAGGTCCATGAGCATGAACCGCAACCCAAAAACCATAGTCTTTAGCAGCTTCTACAACTGCATCAATTTCTTCTTTCGTAAATTGAGGATTATCACCAGATTTAGCTACACTCAATACACCGCCTGTAACTGTAAGTTTTATACCATCTGCACCATCTTTATATCGTTGTCTAACAGCAGTAAATGCTTCATATGGACCATTGATTACACCTTCCTCTGGAGTAGGGAAATCATAATTATCAATGCTCATACCATTTGTTGGGTCTGCATGACCGCCTGTTGTGGCAATACTTTTACCGGCAGCAAATATTCGTGGCCCAATCACTTGATTAGAATTAATAGCATCTCTAAGACTTATCGCAACTAAACCGCTATCACCAACCTGTCTAACAGTAGTGAAGCCGGCATCAAGTGTTATTACTGCATGTTTTGCTGCTAAAATGGCTACAGTTTCTCTTTCGACTTTTACTGGCCTTTCAGCTTTAGATTGATATTCCCCACCAAAATGAACATGCATATCCATCAACCCAGGCATAACAGTAAAAGATTTAAGATCTATATAATCATAACCATTAGGGTCTATGTAACCTCTTGTAATAGATTTAATTTTTCCATTTTGAACAATAATCGAAGAATTTGTTTTGGAGGTATTTGATACCCCATCAATATACAGTGATGTATGAATTAATGTTTCCGCATTTATTTTAGAAAGAAAAATAAATAAAATTAATAAAAGTCTCATTTTTTACCTTAAATCAATATAATTAAACCATGATAAGACAATTAAGTCAGTTATTATTAACCAGCATATTTATAATTTCCTGTTCTGATAATGATTCTAATAAAACCGACACTGAAATAATAAGTGACTCTTATTATTTTCAAAAAAAAATATTTAATGTCAATCTATATAATTGCCTTAATAAAAATGAGAGATTCAGTGCAGATCATTTAATAACAGGCGATTCTCTCTCACAAATTAGATTATCTGAAATACTCGAAAATAAGGAACAAATTCCAGACTGTAATTTAGAAAGTTTTGAATTAAATGAACTAACACCTAACTACACCTCATTATTAAATAACTCCTTTTTTCTAGAATTATCAAATTGCACATCATTAAAAGATGACAATGTTGAGATACATCTAGAACCTTATCTATCTATGTTAAAAAGAGAGGAAATAAATGTTTGGTCGGGCATCTCTAATCAAGTTGAAGATAAGTTTTTTTGGATCAATGTATGGGAATCAGAGCAATCTCGAACAGAATTTGTCGAGTATTGGGTTAAGACAAGAAAATCAGGGTTGTTAGCAGAAGATTTAAGAGATGTAGCCTATTGTGAAGCCCCAAATACATACATGTTTCTTAAATAATATATAAACACTATAATATATGGCTTCGCGACTGTGGTGTTAATGGCTAGCACAAAAGCCTTCCAAGCTTTTGGTATGGGTTCGAATCCCATCAGTCGCTCCATCTATCCTCAAAATCGAGTGTATTTTGATTTATAAACCTTTATTTATATACTCAATGCATGAATAAAAGTTTATTTGCTAAAATTTTCTTTGCATTAGGCATACTTGCCCTAGGTGCTTTAGTTTATATTGCACTCACTATTGACCTAGGCGATAGGCAGAAGATATATAATTTCGCAGTTATAGCCAATATTTTTACTGCTTTCGGAGTTACTTCTCTTTTAGTATTAGTTAGTGCAAAAGAAATGGATTAATACAGAATATAAAAAAAGGGCATATTTCTATGCCCTTAATCGAGTGAGGATGTCGATACTATTTTTGACTACTTAGAACAGAATAAGTTCAATCTTTTTCTAAATGAATTGTTCTTGTTGGGTAAGCAAAGTCAGAACCATTGTTTTTAACAATACGCATAATTTCAAGAATTAGTTCTTCTCGAGCCACACAATAGTCATGCCATTGCGTTGATTTTGTAAAACAATTTACTAAAACATCGATACTTGAGTCATTAAAGTCTGTAACTCGTATTGTTGATTGGACCTGATCTGAATCAACTAAATTACTATTTCTTTCTATATACGACTCAATATCTTTTCTAATTGCCATGATAGTCTCAGGAGTTGTCTCATAAAGCAAGCCAACATGGAATCTAATTCTTCTAAATGGCATCTCAGAAAAGTTTATTATCTCAGAATCACTTAATACCGAATTAGGAACATAAATTGGAGCTTTATCAAATCTTCTAATAAGAGTCGATCTAAAGTCTATTTTTTCTACTGAACCTTCAGCCACACCTTCAATATTGATCCAATCACCTTGTTTAAATCTCTTTTCTCCTATAATAAGAAGCCCACCTATTAAGTTTTTAAAGAAATTTTGTGCACCTAAAGCTAAGGCAACAGAGAATAATCCTAAACCAGCAATAATAGATGCCGCATCAATACCCCAAAGCTCCAGAACGCTTACTACACCTAATAAATAAAACACTAATTTCAATGCTCTAAATATCCAAGCTCTTAATGTAGTGGATAGAAAGTCATATTTCTCACCAATAAAGTCTCTTAATGGATCAGTAGTATCAGCAAGAGACCAGAATATTGCCAGATAAAAATAACTTTTTATTAATAGATCTGCATAGCTATTGTATGTTTCTGTAAGAGGTAATGCCTGCATTATTGCAAATAAACCAATACCTAAAGGAATCAATGTTAATGGTTTTTTTAAAGTTTTAATGAAGGTATCGTCATGCTTAGTTTCGCTATTGCTAGCAAAACTCATAAGTGCTTTAAAGACTAACGTTCGTGAAATTATGATAGCTAAAGCTGTTAGCGTTGCCACAACAATGAGATTTATAGCTAACTCTTCATTAAATAGATCTAGATTCATTTGTTCTTCGATATTCCTATAGACATATAGTCATCCGATCTAGGATCACTTACACCTATTAATTTACCATTCTCAATCATTATAGATGATGTTATGCCGTTACTGTAATCGTAATCAGGGGGTCTTCGTTTTAGAGTAAAACCAAGATCTATCAATTCACTAATTAATGAATCATCAAAATCTTCATACATAAGTGTTTCTGGCTTCCACTGATGATGATATCTATGAAGGTATACAGATTCCTCAGCACTAAGACCAAATTCATAATAATTTAAAATTATTTGTAAGACAGCAGTGATTATTCTTGAACCTCCCTGTGCACCAGTTACTAAAACAGGCTTTCCATCTTTTAAAACAATAGTAGGTGTCATTGAGCTTAAAGGCCTTTTCTTAGGTTCAATTTTATTTGCATCATTGCCAAGCAGTTCAAAATAGTTTGGCTGATTTGGTGAAGCAGAAAAATCATCCATTTCATTATTCATTAACAGCCCTGTACCCTTTATGACTACCCCAGAACCATAGGCAGTATTAAGTGTAGTGGTATTACTTACTGCATTACCATATTTATCAACAACGGAATAATGTGTTGTATTCTCTTTAATCTTTAAGTTCTTAGGATCAAAACTACCTGCATCACTTGTTTTAGAGTCATTAATCTTTAACAGTAGTTCTTTAGCTACCTCTGCATCTAAAAATGTGTCCATTGGAACAGGATAAAAATCAGGATCAGCTAAATGTACTGATCTAAGTGAATAAGCTATTTGCATAACCTCGCTGATTTTTAGAATATTTTTAGAACTATGTGGATTTGTTTTATCTAATTCAATATTCTCAATCATATTAAGCATAAGAGCTAATAAGAGCCCTCCTGATGATGGAGGAGGCATAGTTACTATTGTTAAATCTTTATAAGTGAATTTAATTGGATCCCTAAATTTTGCTACGTATGTATTTAAATCTTTTTTTGAAATAAGGCCATTATTGTTTTTCATATCTACATGTATTTTTTGAGCAACGGCGCCCTTATAAAATCCTGCTGGACCAAAATTTGCGATTAATTTAAGTGTTTGAGATAAATCTTTCTGAACTAATAACATGCCTTCTTTTAATGGCTCGCCATTTCTAAAAAATATCTCTTTACCATCTGGAGTGCTGCTTAGTTTTCTCGTGTTTGTTTCTTTATCTAATGATCTAGCTAATGTTGAAGTCACTTTAAAACCATTCTCAGCTAAATCGATAGCTGGCTTAATTAAAACTTTCCATGGAAGAGAACCAAATTTTTGATGTGCAACATATAAGCCATAAACTGTTCCGGGAACTCCTGAACTTAAATATGACTCTAATGCTAATTCTCTATCTACTTTTCCATCTACAATGAACATCTCTTCAGTTGCATCATTAGGTGCCATCTCTCTATAATCAAGTGAATAATTATTACCAGTTTCTGAATCATGAATTATCATAAAACCACCACCACCTATTGGGCTAGCTTGAGGCAGTACAACTGAGAGAGCAAAAGAAATGGCAATAGATGCATCAACAGCATTTCCACCCATTTCTAATATTTCGTTCCCTGTCTTAGATGCTAAAAAATGTCTTGTTACTACCATAGATTGATTAGATTCGACGGTTTTTCCTTCTTCAACATAATCTTCGGAATAAAACTTAAAAATAATTAGAAATAAAAGGACGATTTTAAATTTAACTACCATAGGAAACCTTTTTTCTTTTGCAAACTCTGTGCCCAATCGTGATCTATAAGCTTTTTAAATTTATAGGATTTATCGGAATCTATAATTTTTTTATTTTTAATATCTACTCCCGAAAATTCTTTATAGTCATCTAGATCTCTTTCAGATCCAAGACCATAGACACCTTTAAGCCTACCTTTGATTAAATATTCAATTCTTTTTTTACTATTATTTTGTAAAGTTCCCCATTTAACAGTTCTGTTTTTATCTTCATCTTCTTGCCAGTGCATTGGTCTCATAAATTGATCTGAATTATTCACATAACAATGGAATAATGGAATTTTAGGGATATGAAAAATATCAAATCCTCTAGTAAAAAGCCGAAGAGCTAAACTGGTTTCTTCTCCTTCAAAATATAAATAAGGATCGTAAGGTACCGAATCAATAAATTCCTTATTTGAAAATAAGAATCCTGCAGAAAGCAAAAAACCTTTGTATATTTGTTTTGAGTTTGTTGGTAGACCTTTCTGCATTGAAAAATAGCCATCCTTAAAAACTTTATTCTCATCAAGCACCATAACATGGGTTGAATCATCTTCTTCCTGTAATTTTTTAAAAGTTTTTTTCTCAAAATCGATTACTTCAAACCCTCGGGGATATGCTGAAATTACTGGTTTACTATGTTTTTTCTTAATTGTCTTAATATAATTTAACAGATATTCATCCCAATCTTTTTCAAATATAGTATGAGAGTCTATCTGTAGAAAATACTCTTCATCAGTCATCAGTGTTTGCGCTAAAGATCTTGCCCAACATGGTCCTCTAGCCGCATTTGGATCAATATGAATATATGTAATTTGATTCGCTATTTTTGACTTAGAAAAATCTAATTTAAATTTACATTGATCAACAACTCCAAATTGTAAATTATCTTTATATTTAGCTGATGTATATGCGCTATGTATAGTTATAGGAAGAAGCTTGTCTTGGTATGAGGCTATGGATATAAATATTTTCATTAATGCTTTGTAATAATCTCACTGTTTTGAATCTTATCAATATCATAGCCAACTTGTCCTGATATTTCTTTGATTAAATCACTGGGGCTAAAATCAAATACAATCAGAGGGTTATTATCAAGAACTAACCAGCTATTTTTTGAGATTTCATAATCTAATTGTCCAGCATCCCAGCCACAATAACCTAAAGCTAATTTATATTTCCCATTAAAATTTCCTTTCCCAATATTTTTAAGCACTTCAATGCTTGACGTAAGATTTAATCCGTTTTCTACATTAAGAGACTCCTTATCAGCATTGGAATTATGTATTACGAATAGTTTATTAATATCGACAGGACCACCATTTAAGATATTCTTTTTTTCATTTAAAGTTTTTATATTTAGCGATTTAAATATCTTTTCTTCACTTATCGGAATTATTTTGTTCATCACAACACCAAGGGCACCATTTTCATTGTGCTCAAATATATATACAAGAGCATTATAAAAATAATCATTTTGATTTTTCTCTTGAAAAAAAAGGAATTTATTCACAAAGAAATTTTCTTTTGACATAATCTTATTCTAAGGTTTTTTATTAATTTTATTATGCCAGAAACAAAGATAACAACAGAATCAAATCTAAAAACTGCTTTTGCAGAACTAAGATTGTCCAACCCTTTATTTGATTTAGTGGACCGAACTCTAGCAAATGGTGTTGATTATAAAGTTTTTAAAAGTGCTCCCAAAACAATGAGAGACTTATTTGAAGCAATACCTCTTCTACATGGCGATTTTCCACTTATCCTTGATCAAGGAAAACAATTTACTTATTCAGAGACACTGTCAAAGGCAAAGAATTTAGCAAATTATCTTAGTGAGAAAGGCATTAAGCCTGGTGATAGAGTTGGTATTTGTATGCAAAATTGTGCGGAATGGATCATTACGCATTTAGCCATTTCTGGACATGGCGCTACATCTGTACCATTAAATTCATGGTGGCAAAAAGATGAACTTAAATATGGAGTTGAACATAGCGAAGTAAAAATAGTTTTTACTGATGAAAAGAGATATGAATTCATTAAAGATCTTTCTATAGAAAAAATAATTACTAGTGATAAACATATTGATGGTTGTACAAATTTTTCTAAAACCATCGAAGGCAATATTGATACATGGCCTGAAAAAAATGCTGAAGATGAGGATGTAAATGTCATTCTTTATACATCGGGAAGTACTGGCATGCCTAAGGGTGTAATGCTTACTCATTTAGCAGTCATTAATGCACTTTTTGGCTTCTATACATTTGGAGAGTTAAGGCAAATAATTCATGAAGAACAACTACTTGATGTAGAGAATGCATCAATCTTATTAAATGTTCCATTATTTCATGTGACAGGTCTAATTACACAGTTTTTATTATCAATGCTTGCTAAAAGAAATATTATCTTAATGCGCAAATGGGATGCTACTGAAGCATTGAGATTAATTGACGAACATAAAGTTACCAATCTGAGTGGCGTGCCAGCTCAATCTTGGGATCTATTAAACCATCCTGATTTAGAAAAATTCGATTTAACTTCATTAGTAGATATAGCTGCAGGTGGAGCTGCACGACCTGAGGACCAAGTAAAAAATCTTGATAAAAAATTCAAAATTCCACAAAGTTTTGCATGGGGTATGACCGAAACAACTGCGATTGGAACACTTTTAAGAGGTAATGACTACATGACAAGACCAAATAGTGCCGGGCTTTGTGTTCCTGATTTAACTGAAATTAAAATTATTGATGACAATTGGAATTTTCTAGATACTGGTCAAATAGGTGAGATGGTCTTTAAATCTCCAACAAATACTATTGGCTATTTAAAAAACCATTTAGAAACAGAAGATACAATTAAAGACGGTTGGCTCAGAACTGGAGATCTTGGTTTTCTTGATAAAGATGGCTATATATTTATTGTAGACAGAAAAAAAGCTTTGATAATTCGTGGTGGAGAGAATATTTCTTGTCTAGAAGTTGAAAATATACTTGATAAATTTCCTGGAGTTATTGAGTCTTGTGTATGTGGTATATATGATGAAAAGTTTGGAGAAATAGTGGGCACTTACATCTATACAAATGATCAGCTTGAAGTAGCTAATATAAAAGAATTTTTATCGGATAATTTAGCCGCCTATAAAATCCCTGAAATCTTTATATTCACTAATGAAAGACTCCCTAGAATTGCATCAGAAAAATTTGATAGAGTTGGAATTAAAGAAATCTTGACAACAAATCAAAATGAATAATAGTAATTCAAAAAAAATATATGTCGTTGAAGATGAACCAGATATAAGAGAAACACTTGTATATAATTTAAATCACGAAGGTTTCAAAGTTTCTGAATTCTCTGATGCTGAAACATGTCTCGATAAAATTAAAAATCAATTACCCGACTTAATAATTTTAGATCTGATGCTGCCAGGAATGTCTGGATTAGATCTATGTAAAGAAATTAGAGCTGATAAAAATTTATCTCAATTATCAATTATTATGCTTAGTGCAAAAGGTGAAGAAGTTGATAGGATTGTTGGCTTTGAAATTGGAGCTGATGATTACGTTACAAAGCCCTTTAGCGTCAGAGAATTAATTTTAAGAGTAAAAGTCATATTAAAAAAACAATCTAACTCGACTGATCAAGAAGGACTAATTAAATTTGGTGCACTTTCATTAAATCTTGATGCACATCAGTTACTAATAAATAACAAAGAAATCAATCTTACAGCGTTAGAATTCAAACTGTTAAAGCACCTAGTCCAAAGAAGAGGTAGAGTTCAATCAAGAGATCAACTACTTGGCAATGTATGGGGGTATAGTTCTGAAGTTACTACAAGAACTGTTGATACGCATATTAAAAGACTCAGAGAAAAACTTGGAACAGTTGGCTCTTATATTCAGACCATAAGAGGTGTTGGTTATAGATTAAATAATCAAACCTAATGCGCTCATTTTTCATAAAAATTAGAGCTTCTAGGATATTTCTTCTTTCTGTTACTTTTCTCACATTCTTTATTTTTTTTATATCAACAATTTTTTCAACATTTATTTATAACAATACCAAGCAGCAACTAATAGAATCCTTATATATTCAAGCCCAATCTATAAACAAATTAATTCCTTCAATTACAAATGATTCTGAAAATTTTGATGCCTTAGCTAATCAAATTGGAGTGCAGGGAAAAAATATGGATAAATTGAGAGTCACAATAATAAACGATGAATGGAATGTAATTGGCGATTCATTTATTTCAACTACAAATCTTAATGATGTAGAAAAACACTCTCCGGAAACAAGGGTGGAGATTAAAAATGCATTAGTCGACGATTATGGAACAGATACTAGAATTAGTAATACAACTGGTGATGAATTAATTTATGTCGCTATCTTAAGAGATAAAAATAATTTAAAAGAGGGCGTCATTAGAGTAGCTCTCCCTTTTAATTACTACACATCTGTTTTTAATTTTTTTATATACCCTTTTATTATTCTGCTTATATTAGTCATTGCATCATCAAGCTTTTTGTCTTTCAATGTTCAAAATGACCTGAGGAAAAATCTTGATTCTTTATTAAGAAATACTCAAAAAGCTTTAAAAGGCAAAACAATAAAAGAAGGATTAGGGAAGAGAGATACACAGATTGGATCAATAGCAGATGCTGTAAATGATATTTCAATTAGACTGAATAGAGAGATTCAACAGGCTGTAGATCAAAGAAAAGAATTTGGACATGTTTTAGATAATGTAAATCAGGGCGTAATAATCTTTAATAAAAATTTTAAAGTACGATTTTCTAATGATATTGCTCTTGAGATGTTTGGAAAACATCAATTTTTTCTTAATGAGAAAATTAAATCTAAAAAGTTAATCAAAATTAATAAACTACTAAAAACAACAAAAGAAAATTTATCAGCAGAAAGCGATCTGTCACTTAAAGTATTTGGCGAAGATAAAAATTTTTTACTTTCAGCAACGAAAATGGAAACAACTAATGAATATATATTAGTTATTAATGATATCTCTTCATTAAGAAAATTAGAGGAACTAAGAAAACAATTCGTTACTGATATATCGCATGAAATTAAAACACCCATTTCTGTTATACGGGCAAATTCAGAAACATTATCAAGTACAGGCGCTATTAATGACCCAACCCTAGCAAATAAGTTTTTAAAATCAATATTAAATAATTCTAAAAGACTAAGTGAGATGTTAGACGATTTACTTGAATTAGAAAAAATTGAATTTGGAGGACTTGTTTTAAAGAAAAGGAAGTTTCTTGTTAAAGATCAAATTGAACTAATACTTGATTCTCAACAAGCACTGGCAGATGAAAATCAAATTTCAATATCTAACTACATAGATAAAGAAATTTTTTTAAGAGCTGATAAAGATTCATTTACAACAATTTTTTCTAATCTAATAAACAATTCCATTAAATATTCAAAACATAGAGGAAATATCGATTTAAAAGCAATTCATAATCATGATGCATTAATAATATCTATTTCAGATGATGGCAAAGGTATAGAGAAACAAAATTTAACTAAAATCTTTAATAGGTTTTATAGAACACCGAAAGCACGTGCAAGTACAAAAGGCACTGGATTGGGTTTGGCGCTTGTTAAACAATTAGCAAATAGAATGAATGCTGATGTAAGCGTCGATTCTAAAATAGGTAAAGGCACTACATTCTTTGTTACATTCACAACTAAATAGTAAAATTACATAATGAATAAAAGTGATCTAATAAGATTAATTATTTTTTCTCTGTTTCTTGTCGTAATTTTAATTTTTTACTACAACATTGGTTTTTTATCTTTTAGTAATGCTAACGTTAATCAAGAATTACCAACACCAGTAAAAGAAAGGGAAGTTATTAAGCCCAAAGCTTCGGGCACGATGCAAAATGCAACTAAATTAAACTTAGGGTTTGAGTTGGTTGGAATTAGAGGTAACAACCCAGAAAGTACGATAATAATTCTTGAAAAAGATAACTATTCACTTATAGAACAAGGCTCTAATATAACACCCACGGTTATTTTTTCTCATACAGATGGTTCACGGGCATACTTTTTTGATGGCAATAACTATACTTTTCTTGATATTATAGGGTCAGATAAATCTTTTGATCAAAGTAGAATAGATCTAACACAGGAATAAAATGTTACTGAAAAGGCTAATATTACCAGTATTTTTGTCCCTGACGCTTTATGCGCAGGACCAGAATATTTTTTATAAAGATGCAGATATAAAAACGTTTGCACAAGATATAGCGTTACTCACTGATAAAACCATAATTTTAGATCCACGTGTAAAAGGATTAATAACTATATATTCAGATGCTCCTTTAGATTCAAATTCTATATGGGAAGTATTCCTATCAACTATGGAAGTCCAGGGATACAATGTTCTGAAAGATGGCGATATTTATCGAGTTATACCATCACAAGAAGGTGTCAAAAATTTCTCAGAAGAGGGCGATTTTGAGGGGTCTATAGGTTCAGAAGTCATCAAATTAAGGTTCTCTAGTGCCAAGGATATAGTAAATGCTGTAAAACCTATCGTAGGAGTAAGATCATACATAGTGGCATTAAATAATGATAGAGAAGTTCTAATTTCTGATGATGCAGATAATATAAAAAGAATTAAAGAAATTATACGGAATTTAGATTCTGAATTAGATACAAGTATCTCTGAATTTAAATTAAAGAATTTATCAGCAATCGAAGCCTTAAGATTAATTAATTCATTGAAAGCTGATCCAAATACTAGATTCGATAAATTAGCTGTAGCTACATTTCAAGGATCCAATAAATTAATATTCAGTGGACCGCTAGAAATCGTTATCAAAGCAAAAAGAGTGATATCTCAATTAGATCTTGATAATAACCTTAATGAAAATACTAAAGTTATTTATTTAAATTATTCTAAAGCTGAAGATATATTAAAAATATTAAATGATATATCGACTTCTTTTAATCAGGAACAAAATATTGATTATAAAACTGTGATCACTTCTCACGAGGAGACAAATTCAATAGTAATTAGATCTAACCCGCAAAGTATCAAAACTCTAACATCAATAGTAGAACAATTAGATATAAGAAGACCTCAAGTTTATGTAGAGGCTATCATTGTAGAAATTTCAGATGAATCTGCTAAGGCATTAGGTGTAGATACTGTTTATGCTGGAGATTCAGATGGTAATACACCAATTGCGCTAACAAGATTTCCATCATCAACTAGCCCAGATTTATTATCTCTAATAGGGTCGGCCGATGATGGAAGTGATATAGGAACGTCAGCAGGTGCAGCTGCTTCAATTCTTGGAACTCGTGGATTTGTAGCAGGAGTTGGTAATTTTGCTGATGGTGAAGATAATTTTGCACTTCTCTTATCCTTGCTCCGAGAAGATCAAAATTCAAATATACTTTCAACTCCATCTGCCGTTGTTATGGATAATGAAGAAGCATCCTTGCTTGTCGGGCAAGAAATTCCAATCACCACTGGTGAATCGTTAGGTGCAAATAATTTAACTCCATTCAGAACTACTGCTCGAGAAGAAATAGGAGTAAAACTTGAGATAAAACCTCAAATTAATGAATCTGATTCTGTTGCACTTTTAATAAGACAAGAAGTATCAAGTATTGCGGGAGCACAATTACCCAACTCAACTGATTTAATAACAAATAAACGAGAAATAGAAACTACTGTACTTGCAGATAATAGAGAGATTTTAGTGTTGGGAGGGTTGATAAGCGAAGAAATACAAGAATCCGTTAATAAAGTGCCTATTCTAGGAGATATACCATTATTAGGAAGACTTTTTAGATCTTCAGCTAAATCAGTTCAGAGAAGAAATTTAATGATTTTCTTGCGGCCAACAATTCTACGAGATTCTGTAACTACAAAAGATTTATCACAAGAAAAATTTAATCTAATTAAAGCACAACAGATACTTAAAGATGATGAGGGTGAAGACACTGAATAAGTATGAATCTTCCTTTACCATACAGTTACTGTAAATTAAATAAAGTAGCTATAACATGCGATGACGATCATTCAATTGTGCATGTATGTGGAGAATTAAATCCTCAGATCTTATCTGCTATTCAAAATTTCTTTAAAGAATCAGTTGAAAAAAAAACGTATAGTGATGATGATTTTGAGTCACTTTTAACAGAATTATACACAGATAGAGCTGATGATTTAGATTTTTCTGATTTTGATAATGTCGATTTAGCTGACATTGCTAGTTCAATTTCACCTTCTGATGATCTTTTAGACGATAAAAATAAAGGACCTATTATCAAACTGATTAATGCAACAATAACAAAAGGTATTAAAGCTAGAGCCTCAGATATACATTTAGAGCCTTTCGAGAATAAGCTTAGTATTCGCTTTCGTGTAGATGGTGTTCTTAGAGAAGTATTACAGTATCAAAAAAATATAACTCAAATGATAATCTCTAGAATCAAAATAATGTCTAAATTAGACATATCGGAACGAAGATTGCCGCAAGATGGAAGAATCTCTATCTCTGTTGGTAAACGTGATATCGATTTGCGTGTTTCTACACTACCTTCGTCATTTGGTGAAAGAGTGGTTTTGCGAATCTTAGAGAAAGATAAAACACAAATTAACCTAAATGATCTTGGCTTTTCGCATGACACATTAAAAAGTTTTAGAAAGGCTTTATCAAAAATGGAAGGCATTATACTCGTCACTGGCCCCACAGGATCAGGAAAAACAACATCCTTGTATGCAGGATTAAAGGAAATCTCTGATAGATCACAAAATATACTCACAATTGAAGATCCAGTTGAATATGCACTCGATGGAATAGGTCAAACACAAGTTAACAACAAAACTGGCTTAACATTTGCAAAAGGTTTAAGGGCTATTCTAAGGCAAGATCCAGATATAGTGATGGTAGGTGAGATAAGAGATAAAGAAACAGCTGAAATTGCAATTCAGGCAAGTTTAACAGGACATTTGGTCTTATCAACTGTCCATACAAATAGTGCAGTTAATGCTATAACGCGATTAAGAGATATGGGAATTGAGCCGTATTTACTATCTTCAAGTCTAGTTTACGTATTATCGCAGAGACTAGTAAGGAAGCTATGTAATAGTTGCAAATCTCATGACAATGAGTCAAAAAAACTTAAGATTCTAGAGAAATATAAAATAAGTGAACCAATATACAAAGAAAACGGTTGTGATGAATGTGAAAATACTGGCTATAAGGGAAGGTTAAGTATTGGTGAATATGTTCAGATTGATGAAAAGACGAGTGAATTGATTTATAAATCTGCATCTGAGAACGAGATATCTGAATATGCGTATTCTAAAAATAAAAAACTTTTTGAAAATGGTTTACAAACTGTTAAAGATGGAAAAACATCCTTATCAGAGCTTTTGAGAATAACTGAAGACTAATGGCTACATTTAAATATTTTGCTTTTAATCAAGATGAAAAAAAAATTACTGGATATATAAATGCAGCTGATCATATGGAAGCTAAATCATTTCTAATAAATAAAGGATTAAACCCATTTAAAATTACAGAAAGCGAACAAAAAAAATCTAATTCTAAGTTACCAAAAAAAGAACTTTCAATATTCACTAAACAAATCGCAGCATTATTGTCTGCTGGAACACCACTTGAAAAATCGCTTGAGTTGCTAAGTTTCCAATCTAAAAATAATAAATTCTCACAAGTGTTACTTAATTTAATGGAAGATGTTACAGAAGGTAATTCTTTAAGTTCATCGATGAAAAAATTTCCAAAAATATTTAATGAAATTTATACATCAACAATTTACGCTGGAGAATCATCTGCGGCATTATCTGAGGTATTTTCTGATTTAGCCGAATATCTTGATAAAGAAAATAAAATCCAATCTCAAGTAACAGGTGCTTTGGTATATCCAAGCATACTTTTTTTTGTATCACTTATAGTTATATATGCACTTCTCAGTTTTGTATTGCCACAAGTAGTAGAGCAATTTATATCTTCTAATGTTTCATTACCACTTTTAACTCAAATATTACTGAATTTTTCAGCGGTATTTCCATATCTTATTTTTAGCTTATTTGGCTCGTTGGGCTTTTTATATTATTTACTCAGATCTAATTTACTATCAAATAGTTTTAAACTTAAATTTTCAAGATTTTTTTTAAGAATACCAGTTTTTGGTGAAATCATATTGTTTGATCAAACAGCTAGATTCTGCTCTTCAATGAGACTAATGACAAAGGCAGGATTAAACACAATTGACAGTCTTCACATATCTAAAGATTCTTTTAAGAATAGATTCCTTAAAAATGAAGTTAATATTGTTGTTAATAAAGTTGTAGCTGGCACTTCAATTAGCCAAGCTTTTTCACATTCAAAAATTTTTCCAGATGTTTTTCAGCAATTACTTAGTTCGGGTGATATGGGAAGTCAAATAACTGAAATGTTTGAAAAGATTAAAATCTTTTTAGATCAGGAAGTTGAATCTAAAAGAACAGTATTACTTACACTATTACAACCAATTGTTATTCTTACTATGGGTATTTTTGTAATGTTAATTGTTTTAGCAATAATGTTGCCTTTATTACAAATGAATAATTTAATATTCAGTATATGAAAAAATTACTTAAACAAGGTTTCACTTTATTAGAGCTTTTAATAGTTATAGTCATTTTAGGTTTATTAGTATCTTTGGTGTCTGTTAACTTACTTCCAACACTTAGTAATGCATACGTCGAAGTTGCCAAACAGGACATTGCAAGACTACAGCAAGCCTTAGTAATGTATAAAATTAATGAAGGCAGTTATCCAACTCAAGAGCAAGGTTTAAACAGCTTGAAACAAAATCCAGGAAATTTAAAAAGACCTAACAAATATCCCTCTGGTGGATATATTAATAAATTACCAAAAGATCCCTGGGGTAATGATTATGTCTATATCTATCCAGGGAAAAATGGTGAATTTGATATTATCTCTTTAGGTGCAGATGGACAACCAGGTGGACAGGGAGAAAATGCTGATATCGGGAATTCGCCTCAATAAGGGTTTTACTTTATTAGAAATTATTATTGTTTTAACAATAATGTCTATTGCTTCAACATCCTTTTACCTTTTATTAAGACAGCCAGAAGAGCAACAAAACTTGCTTGATAAAATTAATTATTTCCAGGAATTAAGTCTATATACTGGATCTACATATGCATTCTCAAGAGAAAATATTCAAATATATGCAAATAATGAGTGGATCAATCTGGAAGAATTAGAATCAAGCATAATCGTAGCTATAGAAGATCTAAGAGGCAATAACATTGATATTAAAAAAGATGAAATATATTTAATTATTGCTCCAGGACATGAATTATCAATAAAGAAATTATTCACAAATAAAGGAGATGTAATTGAGTTTAATTAATCTAAAAAAAGGTTTTAGTCTATTAGAAGTAGTCATTGCATTACTGATAATATCAATAACTTTTCTGGCATATAGCCAATTAATTGAACAAAATCTAAAAGCTCAAGAGTTAAAAAAACGCTTTATTGAGGACTACCAGTTAAGAACTAATGTGCTGACAGTTTATGTTGCAAATGCAAAAATTAATGATTCACAAGTACTACAATTTTTTGATTTAGACTCAATCTCTCACACACAAGTTAGTCGGTATAATTCATTAGTAGAATTAGAAATTGAATTTCAAGATGGCATTAATGAATATTCAATAAAAATTGTTAAATGAATATATCAAAAGGTTTTACGTTAATTGAAATTCTTGTAGCACTATTGGCTGCATCAATAATATCTATAATGTCATTCGATTTTTTATCTAATAGTGTTTTCCTGAAAGAAAGGATAGATTTCTCTATTAAAAAAGATTCTCAACATATTAATACAATCAATACTATTCGCTTGGACTTAATGCAGGCAGTTCCATTTGTAATGAAAGATGATAATGGTCGTGTTCTCAATACATCCTTTATCGGCAATGATTCTAAAGAGATCATGACATTTGTATCATTAAGCACCAGTGATCATTTTCAATCTATGTCCAAATTACGAAGAGTTATATATCTCTATGAAGATAATCAAATTATTAGAATCACAACACTATCAAACAATAGAAATGTTGAAATTTCACGTAAAACGCTAATAACAGATATTAATAACTTGAAGATTTATTTTGCTGAAGAATTAGATATAAAAGATTCTTACTGGCCAAATTTAAATTTTAGTGAAAGTAAAAATTTTCCTAAATTTATATTTTTAACATATGAAATAGATGACAGAGTCATTAATCAAGTATTTAGCACATTCAGATGAAAAAAGGTTTCGTACTTATATCGACATTAGCTCTAGTAGTTATTTTAAGTACTTTAGTCCTTATTATAAGCAGAACAATATATACAGATACTGTAAGAACTAATATCTATGCTACATCAATAGAGAAACGCATTGAATTAATCAATACAGAAAAACTTCTGACTGAAACATTGCTGACCAATTCAGATAAATTAAGAAATATTGAAGTTAGTGAAGAAGAAATTAACTTTATTCTTAAGAGTAAAATTTCTGAATTAACAATTGAGTTAAACGATTTTTCTACATGCTTTAATATTAATTCCTTAGTAAAGCCCTTTAGAAATATCTATGTGAAAAATGTTGAGAACGGTGAATTATTCAATAATTTTCTGAGAATTATTGATTTAGATCGAAACAAGCATAGAGAATTATTGGATCTAATTTTTGATTCTTTGGATAGTGATAGTCTACCTGAGCCATTTGGCGCTGAAGATTTATTTTATATATCTAACGAAAATTTATCCTTAAGTCCAGATCAGCTTTATATGCACAAAAGCCAAATTAAAAATCTTTCTTATCTGAACGATCAAGAAATATCAAAACTTTATCCATACATTTGTGCTATGCCTACAACAGATTTAAATTTCAATATTAATGGCTTAAACATGAATAATTACTTAGTTTTATTATCGCTCGCTCCAGATTTATCGCTTAATGATATAGAAAAATTAATAATCAATAGGCCAATTGATGGATATAAAAATTATAATGAACTAATTTTATTATCAGGCATAAATGCCGATAGAATTAATGATAACCTTCTAATATATAAGCAAGATTTTATTCAAATTTCATATACTTTCGATTTAGAAGGCAAGTTTTTTCATTTTTACAGTGTAATAACATTAAAAACAAGAAATAATAATGTTATTCGCAGAAGTACATCATTATGAAGACATTTATTTTTAAAGACAAAAACTTAGAAGCTGGCTACTTAATTGCAGATGGCGCTTCTAAAGAAATAAATTTATCATCTTTAAAAGACTATAAAGAAGTATTATTTGTTCTTCCTAATGAGATCTTAAGTTTTATCACACATACACATGAATATAAAAATAGAGCAAATCTTCATGCGTCAATAATTAACTCTTCCAATACAATTGAAATCAGCAATCAGACAAAACAAAAAGTATTAGAGACAAAAAAAAATGATCAATATTTTTTTATTATTAATGATGAAAATACAAAATTTTTAAAAGAAAAATTTTCTCGTGCTGATATAAAAATAAAAGTTACTTCTGATTTATTATTTTTTACAGAATTATTCGATTTTACTATTAGATTCGGCAGATCAATATTCTATAAAGATGTAAATGACTTAGTTAAATTAACTGAGCAATCTTATAAGCTCTTAGATGACGGCCCTGGCAAAGTCGTTGATAAATCAGTCGAAGATATATGTTTATCAGATCTTAGTGATATTGATTACCATGAATTTGATTTATTCAACGTAAAAAATGTCTTTAATTACCAATCGATGAAATATTATATTTTTGCTTCTATATCTATGATTTTGTTGTTAAATATTATTGGTCTAGTCAATATGTATTCAAATTCGAAGCAAGTAAATGATATGGATAATATGCTTACTGACTTATATGTCTCTATGTACCCAGAAGATCAACAAATTGATTCAATAGTTAATGAAATTAATGATAGATATAATTCAACTTTTGAAATAAACAATAACCACTTAGCTAACAAAATTACAAACTTAATTCTAAATATGCCTAAGAAAAGTAAAATTCTCCAAATTACACTTAATAACAGTGATTCTAAGTCTTTATTAATTAGATGTTTATTTAATAACAAAGCCGAAGAACTCTCATTTATTCGAAATCAAGAACAAAATAACAATAATATCTCAATAGTAAGTACATTGAATGAGAACAATATATTAATTACAGAATTTATTTATGAACTATAAGCTTTCGGATAGAGAAAAAAATCTTTTAAAGATTCTTTCTTTTGTTTTCTTCATTTTTATAGTTTTTTTGTTCGAAACAAGACTAATTAATAAACTTACTGAATCAAAGAAAACACTTTTATCTAAAATACAAATTTTCAACACATCCAAACAACAGCTAGCACAACTTAAAGAATTTGAAGATAAAAGGGTATCGGCAACTTCATTATTTCTTGAACATTTGGAATCAAATAATTATTTGTATGAGAACAAAAGTAACAGAATCGAAGTTACAATATTATCAGAAACAAAAGCTATTGAATTATTAAATTTTATAGGTTTTCATAAGCTAAGAATTAATTCAATGGAAATGAAATTAACCGAAGGTGAAGACCTTATAATGAGCATCAATTTTGATAATTAGAATAATAGCAACACTAACGATAATTTTTCTTGTAATTAGTATTTCTATTATCATGATGCCAATTGATTCGCTCTTAAAAAGAATTAATTCATCAGAGGATATTACTTACTCTCTTGCTGAAGGAAATATTCTTAAAGGCAAAATTAATGATTTAAGCTTTACTAGAAGCTCTGGAGATCTCGATCTTGGCAACTATGAATATACTGGCATTCCACAAGTTAATGGAATGAAATTTGAATTTGCTTCAGACAATGAACTAACAAAAGGTATCTTTAAACTTAATCTATTTAGTGGTACTTATATCCTTCAAAATTTTATTACTAAAGCCCCATATACAACTAATGGATTGGGCGTTATTGAAATGAAACTTGTTGTTGACAATATGGTCTATAAAGATAATGAATGTAAATCAATTCAAGGACAGGTTTTTCTATCCAATAATGCTTTTGATGAAAGCGTAAACGGTAATATAAGATGCCTTAACAACTCTACATATGAAGTAGATCTTTACAATTCAAGAGATGAAGAAATGGGATTGCTTAGATATAGACCTGGATTTATAGATTTAGAAATAGAAACTGCTATTTTAAAAGCTGATGTATCGGTATTTCTAGGTAAAAGAATGGGATTTACAATTCCCCTATAACAACTTTTCTTACTAATCCATCTGAAATACTTGAAAAACTATTTTCTATTGTTTTAGCACCAATTTTCGTTAAGAAGAATAAATAAACTTCTGCAGCTATAGGAACAATATCAATTCTATCTTTTGGAATCTCAAACTTTTGTATAAGAATATCTTTATCTAGACGATTATAATTATCGATGAGACTCTTAAGATCTTCTACATGTATTAAACCTTTATGATCATTTGCTTGCATTATTGCTCTTAAATTACCTCCTAGGCCAAATGTTGTAGGTATTGGAG
>MDTA01022316.1_pt1 | contig 21772 bp, 24 predicted proteins | sample 811151 | NCBI WGS metagenome assembly MDTA01 (sample SAMN05326648, study PRJNA326480) | marine metagenome | isolation source: seawater | place: Indian Ocean: South | collected 2010 | reverse complement strand
TATGCGCGAGACTATCCCATCTGGGTTAAAGGCGTTGTCGACGGGGAGGTTGATGTTGACGCGTTCTCACAGCTCAAAGTTTTTAGCTCCATTGAGGAAGCGGGGCAAGCGGACGCCTATGTGCTGACCGCACTAAAGAACCCTCAGCCAACCTATGACGCGCTCGCGCGGGTCGTGGATGCGGATCGACTGTTTGTTCCTGCTATGCTGGATATTACGTTGTTTTCCGCACGAAATGGAGAGCAGCACAAATGAAAAAATGGTATGTTCTAAATACACACGTGCATGCTGAGGCAAAGGCGGCTTTTCATATTCATCGGCAGGGTTTTGAGTGCTATCTGCCCCGATATATGAAGCGTTGCCGTCACGCGCGCCGTATTGATCATGTCCCCACGCCCATGTTTCCGCGGTATCTATTTGCTCGATTTGATGCGGACAATGATCAATGGCGATCGCTTCGCTCAACCATCGGCGTCGTTAGCCTGATTTGTCAGGGTGAGCGGCCGGCACCATTGTCCGAAGGAGTCATCACCGAGATTCAGAGCCGCGAAGATGAACGTGGCATGGTCGCATTGTCCGCTAAATGTGATTTCGTCCCCGGGGACAAAATACGAATTATTGAAGGCGCACTGTCTGAACACATTGGCCTATTTGACTGTTCCGATGCCCGCAGGCGTGTGTTCGTCCTGCTTAATCTGTTGGGGCGCGAGGTGAAAGTCAGGCTGCCTTTGGAGGCTATAGCCTCCTACGGCTGAAGGCCGAACCGGTTAATTTGGACGGTCCGGAGGGCATGGTTCACCCGGACTGCGGTAGCATTTCTGAATTGCATCTCTAAGTCCGCCGTTCGGCGAAAACGGAACCTAACCCATGACCAAAGCGATGACTGACGCCCCTACCGTCACAGCGGGCGCCGAGACGATTAACGAATCTCTCCCCGATTATATGCGAGCCGCCATGCGGAACGAGGCGCGCCGGGTCGCCGATGAGGTCCTGTCACCGCTGGGCCAGGCTGATCGAAAGGTCCTAGTGGTCGGTGGCGCCGGGTATATCGGATCTGTGTTGTGCCGTCATCTGACGGGCGCCGGCTTCCAGGTTCGGTGCTTTGATCTCTCCATCTATCATAACAACCTCTCCATCCTTTCCCTGGCGACCGATCCGGACTTTGAATACATGTCCGGGGATCTGTGCGATCCGACCGTTTTCTCCGCCGCACTTAATGGCGTCACCGATGTGGTCCTTTTGGCCGGATTGGTCGGAGACACAATCACCAAGAAGTTTCCAGACCTATCCCGACGGGTCAACGAAGATGGTCACGACACCATGCTGAGCCGTCTCTCGGGCCAGGGCCTGAACAAGGTGGTGTTTGTCTCAACCTGTTCCAACTACGGCCTAATCGAGGGGGACCATCTGGCGGACGAGGATTTCAAGCTCAATCCCTTATCACTTTACGCGAAGTCGAAGGTTCGGGTGGAGAAAAAGCTGCTCGACCGAGGTGCCACCGTGGACTATGTGCCGACAGTCCTCAGGTTTGCCACCGCCTTTGGCCTTTCGCCGCGCATGCGCTTTGACCTCACCATCAGCGAATTCACCCGGGACATGTATCTAGGTAATGATCTCTTGGTCTTCGATGCGGACACCTGGCGGCCCTACTGCCACGTCTTGGATTTCAGCGCGGTTATCATACGGGTCCTGGAGGCGCCACGAGAGATAGTCGAATACGAGGTATTCAACGCTGGTGGAAGCGCCAACAACTATACCAAGAAGATGATTGTCGACGCCATATTGAAAGAATTACCCGATGCCCAGGTCCGCTACCAAGAGCACGGCGTGGACCCGCGGAACTACCGCGTCGATTTCACCAAGATCCGGACCAAGCTCTATTTCGAGCCGACCATGACTATCTCTGCCGGTATCGCTGAATTGATCAGCGCGCTCCGCCAGGGTCTATTTCACGACATCGAACGACCAAGGTCATATTATGGCAACTGGCAGCCGTCTGTCGCGAAGGACGCATTTTGAGCGATATCGTCCACAACATCTGCAACGCTGTGACCCAAGTTGTAGGTTCCTCAGCACCGCTTCATGCGCCCGAGGTCTCGGGAAATGAATGGCATTATGTGAAAGAATGCCTCGACACGGAATGGGTTTCTACCGCCGGTAGTTATGTTGACCGCTTCGAGAGCGAACTGGCTGCATTTACCGGTGCCGCACACTGCGTAGCGGTCAGCAGTGGTACAGCCGCCTTGCACACTTGCCTAATCGTGGCTGGTGTTCGCCGAGACCACGAGGTTATCATCCCATCTCTGACATTCGTTGCCACCGCTAATGCCGTTTTCTATCAAGGGGCAGTGCCATTGTTCGCCGATTGCGAGATGCGGACCTTGGGAATTGACGCCGAAAAGCTCGATGCATTTCTTGAAGTTAACGCTGAGATCACGAAGGATGGGTGCCGAAATCGCCGCACCGGACGAATAATTAGGGCTCTAGTGTGTATGCATGTTTTTGGCCATCCCTGTGAGGTGGATGCGCTCAAAAATCTCTGCGAGAGATGGCGACTGACCTTGATAGAAGACGCTGCCGAATCGCTTGGCTCCTATTATGACGGGCGGCACACGGGTAAAGATGGCCTAGTTTCGGCGCTAAGCTTTAATGGCAATAAAATTGTCACGACAGGAGGGGGTGGTGCTGTCCTGACAAACGATCCGGACCTTGCGCGCCGTGTAAAACATTTAACCACGACGGCGAAGAAACCGCACGCGTGGGACTATGATCATGACGCGGTTGGCTTTAACTACCGTCTGCCAAATATTAATGCGGCAATCGGCTGTGCCCAGTTAGAGCGCATCGCGGGTTGGTTGCGTGAGAAACGGTTATTGGCAGAGAACTATCGCGCGGCGCTTCGAGCTGTCCCTCACGTAGAGTCTTTCCAAGAGCCCAAAAGGTGTCGGTCCAACTATTGGCTGAACGTGATGCTGCTAGATTCCGATGACATGGACCTTCGGAATGACATTCTGAAGGTGCTGAACGAGGCGGGCCTCATGTCTCGGCCGATTTGGATCCCTATGCATATGTTGGAAATGTATCGAGATTGCCCGCGCGATGACCTAAGTGTGACGGAGAAAATCCACCGGCGGCTGATCAGTCTGCCATCCAGCCCGCGGTTAGCTCGTGCGGATGCCAAGTAGCGGCCATGGGTGATAGACAGGCTGCGATGGGCCCGCATGTGGACAGAGCGATGCCGGAGCAGTCTGCGGGGCTTCCGGACCCTGCGCGCGAGAAGTATTATCGGTTGGCCCTGATCTCTGATGCCATCCATCTCAAAGACCCTCGGCTTGAAGGCGCCGATGTTTTGGTGATGTCGACGGACTGGCTTGCAGTTCAATTTGCCCGAGATCAAAACGTAGCATGCGTCCATTTTGAGACTGCGCTTCGGGCGTCGCAAATGTTCACCCCGAATTCCAAAACTCACTTCATCCAGTCGATGGCCTGGCTTTACGAAGGCGATGAAGACATGAGCCTCGTTGAGGGCATCTCGATCGGCAGCCTTATCGGGCACGTCGTACCCTCGGTTGCTCATGCTATCGAGCGCATGTGGACGGCTGTGGAATATTTGGTTTCGACTTACGAGCCAAACGAAATGCTGCTGTTCGACGTCCGGTCCGAGTTCAATCGATTGGATGAAATCAGTAAGGTGTCCATCGTTGCGGCGATTGCGGAGAAACACAGCCTCCGTTTCATAGATGTTAACCAGCGAATCGATACCGAAGCCAATTTTCAGAATATGACCATGAAACTGCCAAGCCCGTCCGATCTTTGGAGCGATAACGGCTGGTTAAGAGAGCCTTATTGCCGCCTTTTGGATGGTCTGTTTCGGGTCATTCAGATCTTCAGAACCAGAGGCCGACGGGTCTTTCTGCATCACAACGGCCTTTATATAGACTGCCTGTTAGAGAGCTTGCAGCGGTCAGATGTTCAGCCCTTTCTATTGGCTTCCATCAATCCGAAGCAACCGGCGGATGTCTTGCGCTATATTCGAATTGGTGCTGCTTTGGCGTACGTCCCTCGAACCAGGCTGAGCAGAGGGGAGGCCGCCGAGGTTGCTGCCTGCGTCGCGCGTGTGATCAAGGCCGTGGATATACGTGGCGATTTGAAGTCGCCCTCAGGCATTCTGGCCGACTTCATTCGCCGCCGCTTGGTATCTGAAGGGTTGTGGGTGGCGCTGGCGGAAATGGCGAAATCTGTCAGAAATATGCTGCGACGAGTGCGACCGGACCGTATCGTCGTTGGAGACTCGGAAGCGTTCCTGTCTCGGATCCTTCTTGAGGCTGCCGCAGCGGAGAGCATCCCATGCGATGAGTTTCTAAATGGCATGTTTATGTTGCCGCAGAAGTTTGATGCGCGTAGTGGCACGCCACAGCGCCTCCCCCTTATTAGCCGCTTTCTCTCATGGGGATTACAGAACGAAGCATGGATCTTGGCGACTGGTGCGGGCCAACCCGTGGTTCGTGTTGGTAATCCTGTCGTTAGGCAGCTCAAGAACACGGCGCGATGGCGGCCATCTGCCCGACGAACCGCGCTTGTTCTTCCTTTAGGGGTTGAGCGGGGCGACATGCTCGGCAGCCATGGTCAGACCATTATGTACCTAGTGCATGCGGTGCGGCTTCTCTGCGATCTGGGGTATGTAGACGTGCGCGTCAAAGTTCACCACGGCCCATTTAACCCCGACTACATTCGCCGAGCCCTGAGGTATTTCGAATTGCCGTGCGAGGTGTATCAGGCCGGACCACTTAAACCGCATGCCCAAGCCTCTGAACTTGTGGTCGGCCCGGTCAATTCGGGGGCGCTTCTGGAATGCCTAGCCATGGAGAAACCTTATTATCCGTTGGTCTTAAACCCGACATCATTGAGCTCAAATCTCATGATGGTTGCACCCGTGTCAACTTCTATCGAGGAGCTAGCGGCCAACTTGAAGGCTGGGAACGCGGTAAACGGCCCGCAGACGCTTGAACGGCATGCGAGCGTGGGATCTATTTCCGACCCTGGGCAACGTTTCTGGGAGGCCATGTCGATGGAAGAGAAAATACCGATCCATGTCAAATCAGCCACTGATTAAATGAGTTTCCTGGCGCTATGAGGGGCGAGCAGCGAAACCTACTTTTCTCCCGTGCTATGGGTTTGTTGGCGGAAGGTAAGATCGTAATTTTTGATCTCGAATACACCACATGGGAAGGCGCCATGGCGCGCAATTGGAGTGGTGAGGGAGAGTATTGCGAGATTGTACAGATCGGCGCTGTCAAGCTGGATCGCAGGAACGACTTCTGCGAGATCGCCACTTTCAACCGTCTCGTTCGGCCCAGAGTCAATCCTCAGCTGAGCGATTATTTTGTCAACTTGACAGGCGTTACTCAGGTGGAAGTCGACGAAAACGGCCGCCCATTTCCGGAGGTCATTTCAGATTTTCACGCCTTTGTCGGCGATGATACATCCATGGTGTATTCCTTCGGTGGCGATGAGAAATTCGTCTATCTGAACTGCGGGCTGCATAAGATATCCTGTCCTATAGGTCCTCGCCAGTTCCGAGATATTATGCCCATATTTCAGATCGCCCTGGACAAAGGTCTCGAGCCGTTGACTACGGGCCAACTTCCCGAGCTCGTCGACTTCACGCCGCCGGGACGAGCGCACGATGCGCTGGCGGATGTTCGATGTACAGCGGCGGCATTGCGAATTATCAAGGCAGGTCGAGCATGAAGCAGAAGCCGACAATGAGCGATCCTATTGTGCGGGAGCGCGTCGATCTACTTCACAAAGCGGAGACATGGAGTCGCGAAGAGCACGAGGCATACCAGATCAGTGCCCTACGCGAGTGCCTAACCCATGCTGGAACCAACGTGCCCTATTACCGATCGTTGTTTCGATCGCTGGCGTTTGATCCTGATGCCATCACTTCGCTCTCACAACTTCAGCAACTGCCGCTCTTGGACAAGAGCTTGGTTCGCGGATGCCACAATGAGTTCATCGCGGAAAATGTGCCGGCCGACGAAATAATTATGATGACCACAGGGGGAAGCACAGGCGACCCTATGCGGGTCCCGTGGGACCGGCGATTCGCAAGTCTCAACACCGCCAACACGTACTATTACATGGATGTCGTGGGGTTTAAGCCCGGTTGCCATGCCAGCGTGCGATTGCACGGCGATACCATTCCAGACGCCACCATCTCTTCTGGCGAATATTGGTTGCTGGATGATAAGAAGTTGGTGTGTTCGGTCCACCACATCAATGATGAAACCTGTGCAGGATACGTGGCGCGTATTGATGAACACCGGCCCGAATACATTCATGCCTATCCTTCCGCATTGTTCATGCTTTGTTATCATATGGAGCGGAGCGGGTTACGATTGGAGGCGCCAATTCCAGTCGCATTTTGTGACTCAGAAACCCTTTATGCCTGGCAGCGGCGGAAGATTTCGAATGTTCTGGGTTGCCGTATTTTCAGTATCTACGGCCATACGGAAGGCGCGGTCTGCGCCATCACGTATCCCGATACGGATTATTTGCATCTCCTTCCGCAAGTGGGGATTACCGAATTAATCGACTTGGCCGGCCGGCCCATCAACAAGCAAGGCGAGATCGGGGAGATCGTGGTAACTGGGTTCAACAACTTGGTGTTTCCCATGGTTCGCTACCGGACTGGTGACTTTGCGACATATGCTCCGACGCCATCTGCATCCGCGCGGAATCACCCTATGTTGGCCAACGTCGAAGGCCGCGTTCAGGATTATGTCATCAATTGCAGAGGGCGCCCGGTGACATTGGCGCCCGCGCTGTTTGACTATCAGTTTGATTACTCTGGCATCCAGCGGTTCCAAATTCGCCAAACCGAAGAAGGAAAGTTGCTGTTTCGACTGGTTCTCGAAGCCGGCGTTGTGGCGAGCGATATTGCCGGGCGGGTGATCGCAACCTTCAACGAAATCTTGAATCACGAGTTTGAGGTGACGGCGGAGGTCGTCGAGGCTATTCCTCTGACGGCACGCGGCAAGTTCCGTTACATCGATCAGAAATTAGACGTGGGGATTGCCCTTGCCGATTAAGGTCTGCGTCGTCTCTGGATCCCGCTCCGAATATGGCCTCATGAGATGGCTAATGCAGGAGTTCGTTGATGACCCGGACTTCGATTTCAAGCTGGTCGCGACAGGCAATCATTTCTCTGAAACCTGGGGGCGAACGGTTGCTGAGATCGAACGCGATGGCTTCACCATCGACGCCGCCATCGCTGTGGAGCTCGACACCAGTTCAAGCGCGTCGATTGCGGCAAGTGTGGGGGAAATGACGCGAGAGTTTGCGGCCGCCTTTGCAATCATGCAGCCGGACATGGTTGTCGTCATGGGGGACCGCTACGAATTGTTGGCCATAGCGTCTGCATGCGTGCCCATGACAATCCCAATTTCGCATATATCGGGGGGCGAGATCACCGAGGGCGCCATTGACGACCAGATTCGACACGCGATGACAAAGATGGCGCACCTCCACTTCGTCGCGAATGACGTCTATGCAAACCGTGTTCGACAATTGGGCGAGGAAGATTGGCGGATTTGCGTCTGTGGCGAGCCTGGGTTGGACAACGTGACGCGGTTGGATCTCTTGTCGGCGGCAGAATTGGGCCGCGACCTCGGCCTCGACTTGGCGCGACCCACGGCCCTTGTCACCTTCCATCCGGTGACTCTGGAGGCCGAGAGCCTTGAAGATCAGATTCAAGAGGTGACCGCTGCGCTGATCTGCTAGAATCTTCAGTATGTGATCACCTACCCCAACGCCGATGTCGGCAGCACGGATATTATCTCTCGATTGGAAGAGTTTGCTGCCCAGTGCAAAGATCGGGTGGTGTTGATAAAGAGTCTTGGGCAGGTTCGGTATCTGAGTGCGCTCTGTCACCTGTCGATGATGATCGGTAATTCCTCAAGCGCGCTGTATGAAGGCGCGGCCTTTAACATCCCCGCCGTCAACATTGGGAACCGTCAGCAAGGACGCATGCGGGCGCGAAACGTTATCGACGTCCGTTGCGCCGCAGATGATATTGTCGACGGCATTCGGCGGGCGCGTGCTTACGATCGCTCGGCACCGCTGAAGAACCCCTATGGGGATGGCGAATCATCCCCGCGTGTGCGCCAATTTATCGCCGATGCCTTCGCCAAGCATGGCGTCAAGGGGCTCATGAAAAAGAAATTTGTCGACCATATGTCATGATCAACTCCGGTCCTTACATCGGCGGAAATTTTGAATTAGATCTTGAGGTTTTCTCGGCGCCCCCGCAGGTTGACCTGACGACTTACTTCGAACTCGGTGACGAGCCGATTTTGGTCAATTCTGGACGTGCTGGGCTTGGCGTGGTCCTGGATGCCTTGCCGTCAAATGTGGAGACGATCTGGTTGCCTGACTACATGTGCGGCGACAGCATTTTGCCCAGGCTGCATGAGCGCGGATTGGCCTACCAGTTGTTCTCGGTTAATATCGATCTCAGCGTAGACGAGGCCGCGCTTTTGGATGGCCTGGGTTCGGCGCCGGCGGCCGTGTTGCTGATCAACTATTTTGGTCTGTGTGACTTCCATAAACTAGCGGACCGAGTTCGCGCCCAGTCGGAGAAAGCAATCTTAATCCTGGACAACGTTCAGGCCCTTTACGATCGCGTTGGCAGGAGATGGGCGGATTTTACCTTTGCCAGTTTCCGCAAGTTCTGGCCCGTCCCGGACGGTGGATACGTCACCGCCGCCTCGGGCATAACCCCGCCTCTCGAGCCAGCGCCATCACCCGATGGACGGCAGGCGTTTTTATCCGCCGCCGCATTGCGCCAGCTTCATGTTGGTGGTCACTGTGTAGGCGATCTCAAAGAGATCGTCGAGGAAACCTATCTCAAATTGTTCGACATGTCTTCGGCAGGTATCGTCGTTGCACCTGCCGCCATGTCGACGATTGCGATCGATCTGGCGAAACGCTTGCCGCTCGATTCCATTGCTCAACGACGGGTGGCGAACTACGAGTTCCTCTCCTCTGCTTTGCGGACGGTGGCGGGAGTGACGATCATCCGACCCGATCTTGAAAAGGGTATGGTGCCGTTGTGCCTTCCCGCCCTCACGCCGGCGGATAACCGCGACAGCTTGGTGAGGTTTCTGCGCGGCCGAGGTATTTTCTGTCCCGTGCATTGGCCCGTGGCGGCGGAGCTTGCGGATCACCTCAGTCCGCAAGCTGCCGAACTGGCAGCGCGGGTCTTCAGCATTCCCATCGATCAAAGATACGAACCAGATCAGCTAGAGCGCGTGGTTCTGGCCATTCAGGAATTCGAGAAGGTTCAATGATGCAATCGGGAGGATCAATGCGGGTCCCTTGGAACGATGGCTTGTTCATCATCGCGGAGGCGGGCGTCAATCATAATGGAGAAATCTCCCTGGCGAAGGAGCTCATCGACGCCGCCCGGGAGGCAAAGGCCGATGCCGTTAAGTTTCAAACTTGGAAGCCCGGCGAGCTCACGGGGAAATTTGCCTTCAAGGTGAACTACTTGGAGCAAACGACCGATTCGGCTGAGACTCGCTATGAGCTTTCAAACCGTCTGGCCTTGCCTTTCTCCGTGTTTGAGGAACTAAAGGCGTACGCAGATACCCGTGGCATCACCTTCTTGTCGACCCCGGACGGATTCGAGAGCCTTGATTTCCTCACCAATGAGCTTGCAATGCCGATCATCAAGATCGGATCGTCGGAGATCACGCACGTCCAGTTCCTTGAGGCCGTCGGCGCCAAGGGCCGACCGACAATTTTATCGACGGGTTTAAGCACTTTGGTTGAAGTGGAACAAGCGGTCGCAGCGGTTCGAAAGGGGGGGTGTGTGCCGCTTGCCCTCTTGCAATGTACGTCTGAGTATCCGGCGCCGGACGATGAAATGAACGTCCGCGCGATGACGACACTCGCGGCGACGTTTCGATTGTCCTCCGGGCTGTCCGATCATTCACGAGGTATGGAAGCGGCCATTGCCGCGGTGGCTCTGGGCGCGCGCATTGTCGAAAAGCATTTCACCGTGGACAAGAGCCTGCAGGGCCCTGATCATCAGGCATCCTTGGATCCCGATATGTTGACGGCGTTTGTTGCTGCACTCCGCAATACGGAAGTCGTTCTGGGTGATGGTATCAAGCGGCCCACCGCTTCAGAGCTTCGGAACATGGATGGGATCCGGCGCAGCGTGGTGTCCCGTGGCAATATTACGGCGGGCACCCGGCTGAGTTTTGATCTGCTATCATGCAAGCGACCGGGGACCGGCATCGCGCCGGCGGAGTTACAGCGGCTGATCGGGCGAACCGTACGCCGCGATCTTCAGGATGACGAACCGATCAACTGGGATGATCTCAATTGATCCGGGCGGATCTCGTATATCCGGGACCGGCGTGGGACGCCCAATTCGAGCGAATGGCCCCCTATGGCCTGAACGATGTGTACTTTGATCATCGGTATGTATCGCTCTATACGTCGCCTTCCAGAACCGCTGAGGCGTTCGTTTATGAGACAGACGACGCGTTATTTTTTCTGCCCTACCTAATCGACGAAATTCAAACTGACATTGCAGATCTCTATGATTTTGAAACCGCATACGGCTACTCCGGTCCCTTGAGCACAAGCCGAGATCCCAAATTTTTAGACAATGCATGGAAAGCCTTTGACACGATGTGCACCGAAAGGGGGGTTGTCGCTGGGTTCATTCGCTTTCATCCACATATGGAAAATCATCGATTTGCAGTGCCGCGAAACATGACCATCATTCCCGATTGCGAGACCGTTTATATCGATCTCAATCAGGACGAGGATGCGGTGTGGCAGGGCTACGCGTCGGACAATAGAAATCGAATTCGGAAGTCCATGAAAATGGGCGTTGTGGTTGAGATCCATCGAGAGGCCGCCGCCCTAACGACGTTTTCTAGGTTCTACTTGAAACGAATGGAAGAGCTCTCCGCAGACGAAAGTTACCGGTTCGGACAAGATTACTTTCGTGGGATCGGCGATTTGGGAAGCGATCGGTTTCGGGTCTATCTCGCGAAACACGGGAATGAGATTATTGGCGGTGCATTGATACTGCTTTCGGGACGATATGCTCACTTCCACCTTTCGGCTTCGCCGGTTGAGTTTCGAGAGTTTTCCGCTAACAACCGTCTTCGGCATGACGTGATTGTCGATCTCCTCGGGCAAGGATTGGAGATCTTGAACTTTGGCGGCGGGCGGACGGGAGACCCGAAAGATCCCTTGTTGAACTTTAAAAGTCGGTTTTCCAGGGCGCGTGCCCAACGGTACATCGGAAAATATGTTGTCGGCCAGGCCGATTACGACGCCGTGTGCGCGGCCTGGCGGGGAGCCCATCCCGATAAGGTGGATGCCTACGGCAACCATCTTATGTGCTACCGATACGTATAGAAAGATCCAGACATGTGGAATAAAGGGTGGGACGATCTGTTTGCTGGCCAGACCTGGGGGAGGTATCCACCGCTTGAGCTTGTCCGTTTCGTGGCGCGAAATTTCGGCGCGGTTACCGATCGGCGCGACGTCCAAATTTTAGAAGTTGGCTGCGGTCCGGGCGCTAATCTTTGGTTCTTGGCGCGCGAGGGCTTTCGCGTTTATGGTCTGGACGGAAGCGCCATTGCCTTGGAGCAGGCGAGGACCCGTTTGACCAGCGAAGACCTTGATGCCGAGTATACGCATGGCGACGCCATGAATATGCCGTTCGAGGCGGATCAATTTGATGCCGTTATCGATATCGAGTGCCTTTATGCGAATACCAAATCCGATACCCTGGAGATTATCGACGAAATTCATCGGGTGCTTCGACCCGGTGGGCTGTTATTCTCCGTCACCTATATGACCGGCCTTCCGGGAGACGGGGAACGTGTCGAGGGCGAGCCAAATACTTACGCTACTCTCGCCGCCGGCCCGTTACACGAAGGCTACGGTGTTGTCAGAATGACCGGCGAGGAAGAAATTTCCGAAATCTATGGCCGGTTCGATTCGATCGCGTATGACACACTTGTTCGGACGGACAGTGATCGAACGACGGAGATCCGCGAATGGCTGATCACGGCCACGAAAGGTCAAGACAATGAGCGATGAGGTAGCGACGCCCATCTATCGCGACACCCTGATTCTTGCTAACGCGCCAGCGTCACAAGCCATTGGGATCTTAGAGGTTTCGAAGCAGAAAGTCTGCCTCGTCGTCGATGAAGTGGACACGCTCCTCGGGACTGTAACCGACGGTGATATTCGGCGCGGGATTTTGAATAACATCCCGCTTGAGACGCCGATCGCTCATTTCATGAACAAGAACCCGCGCGTGGCGTCCTCCGCAGACTCGCCAGACCAAATCAAACATGTCCTCACGACTCATAAAATTCGCCATATTCCCGTCGTCGACGCGGATAATCGGGTCATTGATGTTATCACGCTGGATGACTTGTTGCAGAGGCCAGAAGGGCGGGATAACTGGATTGTGCTGATGGCTGGCGGTCTTGGTAGCCGTTTGCGTCCCCTCACCGACGACATCCCTAAACCAATGTTAGAGGTCGGTGACAAGCCACTCCTGGAAACGATCATCCAAGAGTTCACGCGCTACAATTTCTCTCGCTTCTATATCTCGATCAACTATCGGGCGAACGTGATCGCCGAATACTTTGGTGATGGCAGCAAATGGAACGCCGAAATACGCTACATTCGCGAGAAGGATCGCATGGGTACGGCCGGAGCCTTGAGCCTTTTGGACGAGGAGTTTTCCGCACCCATCGTGGTGATGAACGCAGATATCCTGACCAAGGTGAACTTTGATAACCTGGTCCACTATCACGTTGAACATGACGCGCCGGTCACCATGTGCGTGCGAGAGTTTGACTTTCAGATTCCCTATGGTGTCGTTGAAATCGACGACAACAAGATCGAACGCATAGCCGAAAAGCCGGTGGAGAAGTACTTGATCAACGCTGGTGTCCAGGTCCTTGACCCTGAGGTTCTCAAGCTGATCCCGAAGCACGCTTTCTTTGATTTCCCGGAGCTGATTGACATCTTGAGTGCACGAAACACCCCCGCGAGCGTTTTCCCGATCATGGAATATTGGATGGACATCGGTCGGTTTGACGATTACCGGAAGGCAAATGCGGACTTCTTCGAGCACTTCCTATGATTAGACTGTGCACTATCTGCGCGCGCGGCGGCAGCCGTGGGGTTAAAGGCAAGAATATTCGGATGCTGTCTGGAAAACCCTTGATCGCCTTCACAATTGAGCAGGCGCGCGCATCCGGGTTGTTCAGTGTTATCGCACTCAGCAGCGAAAGTGACGAAATCCTTGATGTAGGTCAGGCTTGGGGGGTCGATGAGGTGGTGAAGCGGCCGGTGGAGATGGCGACTGATACGGCCGCGAAGGTTCCGGTGATTCGCCACTGCGCCGTTGAGACGGAAAATCGCACGGGACACACATTCGATACGATTGTCGACCTGGCCGTGACTTCGCCGTTTCGCAGCGTCGAGGATATTCGCGGCGCCGTTCATATGCTGGAGACCAAGGGCATCACGAATGTGGGAAGCGGGTCTCCGGCCCAGCGATCGCCTTACTACAATATCGTCGAACTCGATAACATGGGCCGGGTCCGTTACAGCAAATTGCCGGACGAACCGATCTACCGCCGCCAGGATGCGCCCAAATGCTTCGATCTGAACGGTGCGATCTATGCCTGGAAGCGGAATTGGCTGCTTAACGGGCCCGACAAGGCTATTGGCGATGACACGCTTCTCTACGTCATGCCGCTGGAACGGTCTTTGGATATCGATAGCGAGCTCGATTTTCGAGTGGCGGAACTTCAGATGGAGGGCTCTGCGTGAAGGCCCTTGTCATCGGATATGGATCGATCGGACAGCGTCATGCTCGCCTTTTGGCAGCCATGGGTCTGGAGGTCGCGGTCGTAAGCCGCCGACACCAGGACGGAGTACGCGTGTATGCAACCTTGGACGACGGATTGCGGGAATGGCGTCCCGGATACGTGGTAATCGCTAGCCGAACGTCTGAACATCAGCGCGATCTTGCCGCCTTAGCGGGCGCCGGGTTCGCTGGCATTGTGCTCGTGGAGAAGCCGGCGATGAAACAGGTATCGCCGATGCCCGAGAATAAGTTTGCGCGCGCTTACGTGGGCTATAACATCCGGTTCAATCCGATTGTACGCCGGCTGAAGTCGCTGCTTTCCCAGGTGACGGTTCATACGGCGCACATCATGGTCGGCCAATATCTTCCTGATTGGCGACCAGGTTCAGATTACCGGGTCGGCTATTCGGCTATTCGGAAAGAGGGTGGCGGCGTTCTTCGTGACCTGAGTCACGAGTTGGATTATGCGAATTGGCTTTTTGGTGGCTGGATCCATTTGACGGCGCTCGGTGGCTCGTTCAGTGACTTGGAGATCGACAGCGATGACGTGTTTTCGGTGTTGTTGACGACCCGTTTTTGTCCGGTCGTTACCGTTCAAATGAACTATCTAGATCAACCGGCCCGGCGCGAGTTCCTCGCGCAGACGGACCGCGGGCCGGTACACGCCGACTTCATCCGCGCGACATTGAATTTCAACGGCGAGACGGAATATTTTCAGGCGTCAGTTGACCAGACCTATGTGTCCCAGCACGAGGCCGCCATAAGCGGGCATGATGAAACAATCTGTACATTGAATGAAGGCTTGGATCTGGTTCGGATGATAGACGCCGCCGAGACCGCCAGTGAGAGCCGAATTTGGGCGCGGGTATGAGCAAGCTGGCGGTCATCTGCGTCCGAGGAGACTCAAAGGGTGTCAAGAACAAGAACGCACGGCCGCTGGCTGGGAAGCCGCTGATTGTCCACGCCGTTGAACAAGCGTTGGATGCCGCCGTGTTCGACGCCGTCGCGGTCAGCAGCGACAGTGCGGAGTTGCTTGAGCTCGCCCGAACGGCGGGTGCTAATTTTCTGATTGAGCGTCCCGCTGCACTGGCCTCTGACACGGCGCCGAAGGTTCCGGCGATTGTCCATTGTATGCAATCCGCGGAAGAGATCGGGGGCGAACGATATTCGGTAGTCGCCGATCTTGATGCCACAGCGCCGCTTCGGATTGCGGCCGATATCGCAGGCGCGGTTGCGCTCCTGGAGGCCACCGGCGCGGCCAATGTAGTTACTGGTTCTCCTGCCCGTCGCTCACCCTATTTTAACATGGTTGAGTTGAGCGAGGAGGACCGGGTCGCGCTCAGCAAGCCCCCAACCAACTACATTGCGCGCCGGCAAGATTCGCCGGCTTGCTTCGACCTGAGCCCCGCAGTCTATGTCTGGTCGCGGGCCTGCCTGCTGAGCGGTGCCGAATCCGTCCTAAACGAGGACACGCGCCTTTACTTGATACCGGAAGAGCGCGCAATTGACATCGATACTGAAGCAGATTTCAAATTTGTTGAGTTCATGATGAATGAGAGGAAATCGCCGGCATGAACGAAGAATACTACGCGAATATGTTCAGTCTGCAGGACAAGGTGGTAATCGTGACCGGCGGCGCTGGGATTATTGGCGCCCAATTTTGCAAGGGCATGGCGACCTATGGGGCAAAAGTTGCTATTGCTGAGTTAGATTTGGAGGCTGGCCAAAACCTCAGCCGCGAAATCAATGCGGTCCACGGGGACGTAGCCTATGCTGTGTCATGCGATGTTTCTGATCCAATTTCCGTTGCCGCCATGACGGATGAGGTCGCGGCGCGGTCCGGCGGGATCGACGTCCTCTTCAATAACGTTTCGGGAAAGCCCGATGATCTGACCAAGTTCCTGGCGCCTTTCGAAGAGTACGAGTTGGAAACCTGGCAAAAGGCCATGTCGGTCAGTCTCGACGGCATTTTCCTGGTCGCCCAAGCGGTCGGCCGTCACATGTTGGCGCAGGGCCGCGGCGGCAGCATCATTCAGACGTCGTCGACCTACGGCATGGTTGGCCCGGACTTCAGGATATACGAGGGCTCTGAATATCTGGGCCATGCGATTACCACGCCTTGTTTCTACGCGGCGTCAAAAGCGGCGGTCGCGGGCTTGACACGATACTTGGCGACCTACTGGGGAGACCAGGGCATTCGCGTCAACACCTTAGTGCCCGGCGGCGTTGAAAGTGGCCAGAACGAGGCTTTTAAGGAACGCTATGCGGCGCGCGTTCCCATGGGGCGGATGGCCGACCGGACGGAACTCATCGGCGCTGCGGTTTATCTTGCGTCAGATGCATCAAGTTATATGACAGGGCAGCTTGTCGTCGTCGATGGTGGTTGGACGGCTTGGTGAAGTTTGACAGTTCGGCTGGGTCGAACGAGATAGCCAAATCCACAGCTGAATAGCGGCGATATAACCGAGTGGCTGCAGAACATCTGATTCCAAACCCCCCAAACCGGATAAAAAAATAGGACGACTTTCAGAATGGAAATATTGCGCGCACCGGACAAAATCGATAAATCCAAATTTGCCCCTGAAAACCTCCAGGCAGAAGCCATGTACGGCCTGACCCAGGAAGTAAAATTCTGTTCTCGATGTGTGATTTCAAATCAGCGCCCGAACTCGGACATTGAGAGCCAGTATGTGGAGACGACCAAAAAGACGACAATCCGGTTTCACGATGATGGCATCTGTGATGCATGTCGACTCTTTGAAGAACGCGAGGGTGTGGATTGGGTCGAACGGGAACGCGAGCTCCAAGTTCTTTGCGACAGGCACCGCCGCAATGATGGACGTTATGATTGCATCGTTCCCGGATCCGGCGGCAAGGACAGCTTTTACGCTGCACATGTTTTGAAGCACAAATATGGCATGCATCCGCTGACGGTGACCTGGGCCCCGCACATTTATACAGATTGGGGCTGGGAGAACTTTATGCGATGGATACATGCGGGGTTCGACAACCAATTGTTCACGCCTAATGGACAGGTGCACCGTTTGTTGACCCGGTTGGCTACGGAAGTGCTGTATCATCCATTTCAGCCATTCGTGGTGGGGCAGAAGCATATGCCGGCGAGAATGTCGCTGTTGTATGACGTGCCTTTAGTGTTCTACGGCGAGCAGCCATCGGAGTACGGCACCCCGAAGGAAGATAGCCTGACGGCTAATCTGGATCAGGATCACCTTACCATTGAACGTGACAAGGATATTTATCTGAGCGGCGTGAGTGTCGAGTCTTTGAAGAAGGATTTCGGCTTGGACGATAATGCACTTGAGCCGTACATGGCTTCTGATCCGAACCAGCTGCATGAGCTTGGCACGGAGATTGTGTGCCTAGGATATTACCTACCCTGGCATCCGCAGGGAAACTATTATTATGCCAAGGAAAAAGGCAACTTCCAGCCGGCACCCGAGCGGACTGCTGGGACCTATAGCAAGTATTCGGGAATAGATGATCGAATAGATGATTTTCACTTTTACACGACTTTCATCAAGTTCGGTATTGGGCGATCAACGTATGACGCTGCCCAGGAAATACGTTGCGGTGATATCACGCGGGATGAAGGTGTTGCTTTGGTGAAGCGCTATGACGGTGAATTTCCGGAGAGGTTTTCTAAAGAAGTATTTGAATATCTTAGCGTTGACCCCAACGAGCTCCCGACTGCAGCTGCCATGTTTGAGCATCCTCACATGGATAGAGAATATTTTGATCGCCTTACGGACAAGTTTCGTTCTCCCCATATTTGGAAACATGAGAACGGTGAATGGAAGCTTCGGAGAAGCGTGTGGCAGGATTCGAATGCTTGATTTTCAGCCTTTGATCGCGGAATCAATAATCCGAAGGGCGTAACTAAGAGCGTGCCAAACATTAGATTGATTGCGCGGTTAGATGTCAAAGCGCCGCACCTCATCAAGGGGATCCATCTTGAGGGGGTCCGCAAGGTCGGTGATCCGCAAACCTATGCCCAGCGTTATTATCAGGCGGGCATCGATGAAATTATCTATATCGATGCTGTTGCCAGCCTCTATGACCGGAACACCATCGTCGATCTCGTTCGCGAGACGGCGCATAACGTGTTTGTTCCAATTACGGTGGGAGGTGGCATACGCTCCGTAGAAGATGCGACGGAACTGCTTCGCGCCGGCGCTGACAAAATTGCAATCAATACGGCGGCGACAAAAGACCCTGAACTGATCACCAAAATTGCTGAACGATTTGGAGCCCAATGCGTGGTGTTGTCAATTCAAGCGAAGCGGCGGCCTGACGGCGGTTGGGAGGCCCTGCGGGATTCTGGCCGAGAGCACACCTACATGGACGTGATCGAATGGGCGGTCAAAGGACAAAAACTCGGCGCAGGCGAAATTCTACTGGTCTCCGTCGATCAAGAGGGCACTTGCAAAGGTTTTGATGTTGAGCTCACCAAGGCTGTTTCCCATCGAGTTTCCATTCCGGTGATTGCCAGCGGTGGGATGGGAGAGGCTGAAGATCTGATGGCGGTTATCGAGCAAGGTGACTGCGATGCGGTCGCGATGGCGCATGTGTTGCACTATGAAGAGATAGATCTCAGGGACCTTCGACGGAGTGTTTTGGAGGCAGGGATCAAGGTTAGAAAGCTATGAGCGCGGCGGTCACGATCATCGATTATGGTGTTGGAAATCTGTTCAGCGTGCGGAGCGCGATTACCAAATGCGGCGCGGAAGTGATCGTCAGCGACGACGGCGAACAAATTGAGAAAGCCGATCGCTTGCTCTTGCCGGGAGTTGGCGCTTTCGCGCCGTCAATGAACGATATGCGTCGACATAACCTCATTGAACCGCTTGAAAACTTCCTGAAACAGGGACGCCCGCTTCTTGGTATATGCCTTGGCATGCAAATGTTGTTCGATGTTAGCGAGGAGTTCGGCCTTCACGACGGTTTGGGGTTGATCCCGGGCAGGGTTTTTTCGATTCCATCGCAACAGCATGATGGGTCGTCATTGCGCATACCGCATGTTGGCTGGGAAGAAATCTCTTCGCCTCCGGGCCGCGACTGGGGCGGCACCCTAATGGATGGAATTGCGCTTCAATCTTCTTTTTATTTTGCTCATTCCTTTCGTGCCGTACCCGAACACGAAGAGCACCTGATCGCCAGTTGCATGTATGGCGGCCACGATATTCCAGCCGTGGTTGGGAACGAAAACATCCACGGATGCCAATTTCACCCAGAGAAGAGCGGATCAGTAGGACTGAAGATTATTAGCAACTTTCTGGCCCTTTGATCATATAGACGCAATGAAGCTGATTATTCTCGCCGCCGGCCAAGGAACGCGACTTCGGCCCCATACGGATAACGTTCCCAAATGTATGGTACCGATCCGAGGTCGGCCATTGATTCACTGGTTGTTGGATATAGCCCAAGGTATGGACATTCGTGACGTCATAGTTATCGGTGGCTACCGGCACGAGGCATTGTCATCACTCCCGGTGAAACTGATTGTAAACAACGCCTTCGAGTCGACCAACATGGTCTATTCTCTTGATTGCGCCCGCGATGATCTGGTTGGTGATGCGATTATCACTTACGCCGATATCGTCTATGAACCGCGCGTGCTTCGCACAGTCATGGACGTACAGCACTCAAGCACTATAGCTGTCGATCGTGGCTGGTTGGAATTTTGGCGGGCCCGGTTCGTAGATCCCCTTTCCGATGCGGAAAGCCTTCGCATTGACCCCGAAGGCCGTATTTCTGAGGTAGGCGGTGAATTGACCGAACTGCAGGCGGCCCAAGGGCAATTTATGGGCCTGATGAAATTCACAAGTGATGGGCTGGCGGGCTTATGCCGCGCGATGGATGAATTTCGCGATGGTCGCGAATACCGTGGGCGCACATTCGACAATATGTTTATGACGGACCTGCTCCAATCCATAATTGACGATGGGGAGCCCATATGGCCGGCCTGGACGGACCGGGGTTGGTTTGAAGTTGACACGGCAAGCGATCTCGCACTTGCAGAGAAAATGCTCCGCATTACAACGCCCTATTCACCGGGAAATTTCGAAATCCACGACGTGTTCGTAAAGATGGACGGGAGCGCCTAGCCTTGGTCATTTGGTTATTCGGCTTATCCGGGGCGGGAAAGACGACGATTGGACGGATTCTTTGGCAGAAGATTCGCGCCGAGTACCCCAACACTGTTTTCCTTGACGGTGATGAAATCCGCGCTGTGGCTGGAGATGTCAACGGACCGGTATCACACACCGTGGAGGGGCGTCGCCAATCCGGTGAACGCTTGATTCGGCTCTGCTCGGTGCTGGACCAACAAGGATTGAATGTCGTTTGCTGCGTCCTATCCATCTTCGCCGACCAACGCGCGGCGTGTCGGTGTCAGGTATCGGAGTTTTTTAGCGTTTTCATTGACTCACCGCTGCGTCAGTTAGAGGCTCGTGACGTCAAGGGTTTGTATAGGAAGGCGCGGGCTGGAGAGATGCCAAACGTCGTTGGCATCGATATTCCCTTCTCGAAGCCGACCGATCAGGACCTGACGATCAGAAATGATAGGGAATTAAGTAATTTTGAAGCGGTGGCCGAGGAGATAATGAAAGCGAGCGGGCTTCGTCGACCTGAAATGAGCCCCCAAAATCTCTATCCGTATGCGAATGCTGAGTGGATTTTGAAACCCTCGCGCTATGAATATTCAACGTTCGAGGCGCAACCCTTCTTCGCGGCGTGGGGTCAAGCACGCACCCAGGTCTGCTATGGTTATCCGCCGGTTTTGCAGCCTCCGCCCCCAGAAACGGTTCCTCTGAATCTCAATGCGGGGTCTTTGGAGAGTGTGCATTTGTTGGAGTGGATCTGGGCCGACTGTGCATCATCGCCCCGGAAGCTCAATTCGGATGCGGCGTTTTACCTTAGCAGGCTGGTCAAGAAATTCGAAACAACAATGAAAATTCACGGGGCATATGGTGATGGCTTTCGAGCGGTCAACCGCGCCGACTTTGGCTATACCCCATCTTACGTACGGTTCGGGGAAATTCTGGCTTCTCGTTATGCAGTGACGCAGGACCTGCGTATGCTGAACTGTTTGTTGAAACTGATGGATGTCATGTCGCCGATGATGACGGCGGCCGACGACTGGTTGCGGTCACGCTTTTCAAGACTCGTCGTTCTCGAGCGGCAGGCCATTGTCAGCTTAGGCCAGAATTTAGATCTTCAAGTGCCGATGAACGTCTGACATGTGCTACGTATTCGAACGAGCCGTCTTCCGCCTGGCCGCAATAGCGACGCATTGGGCGATAGGACCATAGCCGTGGAGGCGCGAGAGATTATTATTGTTGGCGTCGGCGGATATGCGCATGTCGTTATCGACTTGCTGCGGCGTCAGGGGCACCCGATTAAGGGCGCTGTGGATCCCGCCCTCTGTGTTGGCGAGAGGTTCATGGGCATCCCTGTTCTAGGCGACGATGAGGCGGTTTGGGGCGCGGAGCCGACGCAGATCCTTTTGGCCAATGGTATCGTGGCCCGACCCTGATGACCGGCGTCGCATGTTCGAGAGGTTTAAAGCGCTTGGTTACGGATTTGTTCAGGCCTGCCATCCGTCTGCCATTATTGCGCCCGATGTGACTTTTCAGGAAGGCACCCAGGTGATGGCCAGCGCCATCATACAGCCCAGCGCCGCGATAGGAGCGAATGCGATCATCAACACAGGTGCTGAGGTCAACCACCATAGTCGTATTGGTGCCGGCGGGCGCGGGGATCAATAATTCCGCAATGCCCACGTTGCGTGATGTTTCGGTTCTGCCGAAACGCAAGAGCATG
>MDTA01001295.1_pt1 | contig 21772 bp, 20 predicted proteins | sample 811151 | NCBI WGS metagenome assembly MDTA01 (sample SAMN05326648, study PRJNA326480) | marine metagenome | isolation source: seawater | place: Indian Ocean: South | collected 2010 | reverse complement strand
TAATATTGCAAGAAAATATAATATAAAAAAATATTTCACCAATTTTGAAACATTTTTACAATACAGTAAAAACAAAAAATCAAATTTTTTAATAGCTCCGAGAATTAAAGATAATAAAAAAATATTGAGTAAAATTTTAAAAAAAAAAATAAATACAAAAATATTTTTAGAGAAACCTATTTTTACTAAAGTAGAAGAATTTAACAACTACAAAAGATATTATAAACAGTTGTTTGTAGGATATAATCGTTGTTTTTACAAAAATGTAAATTTTATAAAAAATTTAAAATTAAAAAACTCAATAATTGACATTAAAATTACAGAAACTTCAATTTCTAGAATAAAATCAAACTCCTGTCACTTAGTATCCATAGTGCTTTATTTATTCTCTGATTTAAGACTTATTAGAAAATTTAAAAATAAAAAATTTATATTATGTACTTTTAAAGATAAAAAAAATAATTTTATTAATTTTAATATTTATTTTAATGTATTGACAAACTTTTCCATAAATATTTATCAAACTGACAAAGAAAAAATTGTACTTAGTCCAATTGAAAGGATGAATTTATATAATAAAATAACAAAGAAAAACAATTCTTTTAACTTAAATATTAAAAAGACAATCAATGAGGATAAGCAATTCAAACCTGGATTTTTTAGTCAAATTAAAAGTTTTGAAAATTTTTGTGAAAACAAAAAAATTTTTAACAATATTTTTTTTGCTAAAAAAGTCATGAAAGTTTGTGAAGAAATTACTGAATGAGTAATAGTGTATTTATAACTATATTTCATCCATCGGCATTTGATAACAGAATAAAATTAGCACAAAAACTGATTAGCTCAAAAAAATTTAAAATTAAAATTTTAGTTTTAGAAACTTGTGTCACACAAAATCAAATATCGTATCTAAAAAAAGAAAAAATACATTTTATTCTTATAAAACATTCTGATAAATTTTTAAATTATTATTTAAAAAATTTAAATAAAGTAAATTATTTCTTTAGGTTAATTTTAATAATTTCATATAAAATTTATTTGAATATAAATAAAAGTATCTTTTATTTTCCATTTAGGTTCCTAGAAATATATTTCTCTTATAGAAACTTACATAAAATTATCAAAAATCAGGATAAAGTTATTACATCAAATTTATTTTGGAGGGTAGAAAATATATTAATTCTTAAAATATCTAAAATAAAAAAAATAGATATAATTTGTATACCACATGATCTTTTTACTAAAGATGAAGAATATCATCATCTAAAAATTAACAAAAGTTATTTTAGTTTTTTTTATAAATATTTATTTAAAAAGAAATGGATTTATAAAAATCTTTTACCATCATATTTTATAGAAATTCTAGCTTTAAACATATTAAAAGGTAAAATAGATTATCCCTGGACACCGAACAATGATGCAAAATTGATACTTACTGAATCTCGTGGAAATTCAAATTATTTAGTTTCTCAAGGATGTAAAAAGTTATTGATTAGGGAAATTGGTTCATTTGATGTGAATAAAAAACCAAAAATATCAAAAAAATTTATTTTGATTTTTTTACCACCAAACCAAAATCCCAAAACTACAAAAAATTTTGAATATAAATCTTATTTAGATTTAATTGAATTTATAATTATTCAGGTCACAAGAAATAATCCAACTTCAAAGTTCATTTTGCATCCTAGGAGTAGGTACTTAAAAAAAACTCTAAAGAAAAAATTTAAAAAAATTGATTTGGTTGATGGAAATTATATGGAATATTTACCTCAAGCTAGAATTTGTATTACGTGGCACTCTTCGACTATTGCAAAGATGCTGTGGATGAATAAACCGATTTTATATTATGACCCTTGGTTTTATAAATTAAAGTTTCCAAAAGATAAATTATGCGTAAAAATATATAAAAAAAAAGAATTTGTAAAACAAATAGATTTGATTTCAAAAAAAAATTTTTTAAATAAATTTAAAAATTATAAAAAAAGAAAATTAGAGTGGGAACCAAGTAACTTTGATCCAACAAATTTATTAATAAAAATTATAAAATAATTTTATGAGTAAAATCTTTTTAACTGGTTCAAGTGGTTTATTAGGCAATTATATATTATTTAAGAAAAAAAAAATTCATAAATTTACTTGTTCACGTAATAAAAAAAAAATAAATCATAAAAATGTAAAAATTATAAGACTTAATCTACTTGATAAGAAAAAATTAATTAATAAGTTAAAAAAAATAAATTTTGACTTAATAATTCATTGCGCTGGTTATACAAATGTCGAAGGTTGTGAGAAAAATTTTAGAAGATCTTATAAACAAAATTTTATAACAACAAAAAATCTTGTAGAATTTTGTAAATTAAAAAAAAAAAGATTAATATATATTTCTTCTGACCATATTTTTGATGGCAAAAATAAGTTTTACAAGGAAACATCAACTACCAAAGGTTTAAATAATTATGCTAAACATAAAATTTTAAGTGAAAAATATATTACAAATAATTTGTCAGATTATTTAATAGTAAGAACCAATTTTGTAGGTAATAGCCTTGGTATTAAAGATACTTTTAATGAAACAATTAAAAAAAAATTATCAAACGGAATTGAGGTAAATCTTTGGAATAATATATATTTTACACCTATATCACTTGATATTTTAATCAAATGTTTATTTGTATTAATAAAAAAAAAACAAAAAGGTATCATAAATATTTCTGGAAATGACAGATTATCAAAATATGAATTTGGAATTAAATTTGCTGTGAAAAGTAAACTTAACAAAAACTTAATAAAAAAAACTAGTTTTGATAAGAATAAGTTTGTTCTTAGACCTCGCGAAATGAGTCTCTCAAATAAAAAACTTAGAAAAATAATAAATTTCAAAATACCTAGTATTGATAATATTTTAAAAAAACTTTAAATATGCAAATTTATTTTAAGATATTCTATAGAAATATATTTTTAAAGTTTGAAAAGTATTTAGACAATTCTTTAATTGATTTAGATGGGATAGAAAGACGATCATTAATTAAAAGAATTTGTCAATTATATAATAATAAATGTGATTATAGCTATAATTTAAATTCTGCGATTATAGATAAAAAAAAAAACTTAGATTTAATTAAAAAAAATCAAAATTATTTAAATATTTCCACAGGTCAGATTAATACTAAAAATGGTTCTATAAAATTATATTTAATCTTTTTTTCTTAAAGAATTTACAAAGTTTATAATCAGAATATTAAAAATTAATTTTTTTCTTATCCTTTCATTATTTATTTTTAAAAAAAAAACTAAATCTTTAATTTTGTTTTATACTAATTCCAAAGATAATAAAAAATTGCAAAACCTTCATAAACAAAGCAAAATAAAAAATTTAATTATTGGAAACAAAATTTATATTATTCGAAATGATAGTGACTTTGTTGATTTGATATCTAATTATCTAGATTTAAAATCTAAAATTAATTTAATACTTCTTAATTTTTATTCTATTTATAAATTTATTAAGTATATATCCTGCAATCCATTTTTAGTTATTCTGAATAAGGATTTTTCAGAGCTAGAAGCTTACAAACTTTTGAAAAAAAAAAAAATTTTACATTCAAATATTTTAGATATTTCAAATATTTCTGATCAAACTATATGGCATCATGGATTATATAATAGAGTCAAAACATTTTTTTTATGGGAGTCAAACACACCTTTTATTGAACTAAATTTTAAAAATTTTAAGAGAAACAATATTAGATATATAAATTCTTACATTAGAACTGATGTGCATATAGTTAATAGCAAATATCAATATAATGAAGTTTATAAACTAGACTGTACAAGACTTTTTAAATCAAAAATTATTAAAAATAATTATAAAAACAAATCATTAAAAAAGAAATATTCTAAATATTTCAAAATTGGTTTATTTCCGACAGGTATTGTTACCTGGGGAAGTTTAGAAATATCAAAAGAAAAGTGTGAAAATTTATATTCTTTAAAATATCAAAAAAAATTTATACTAGATATATTATCTTGTATAAATAAACTTAATAAATCTAAAAAAAATACAAAAAAAATTAAATTATTTATTAAGCCCAGACATTCTTATTCAACTGCAAACCTTGAAAATAAAGAATTTTTAAAATTTTTAAATGAAATTAAACATAAGTATTTGTTTCCGATATTTATAGAAAATGAAAATGACCTAATAAATTTTTTGTCAGGAATAAATCTTTCAATAACTATGCCATTCACTTCTGTAGGTTTTGAGGAATATAAGTTTTTTAAAAAAAAAGGTTTTTACTACGACTCAAGCAATAAATTAGTAGATAAACTAACAAATTTTAGTAAAGAGTACGTATTTATTAACAATGTAAATAATTTAAATAATAAAATAAAAAATTTATTAGATGAATAAATATTATCTTGGAATTTTTGGTGGTCAAGGTCCTAATCCAGCAGCAGCGTTATTAAAAAATAATAAACTAGTTGCTTTCGCTGAGGAAGAAAGATTTGTTAGAATAAAGAATGCTACATCATTTCTTCCAATTTACTCTATAAAATTTTGTCTTAATAAAGCAAATATAAAATTAAAAGATGTTACTAAAATTGGATTTGCTTGGAAGTGCAAACAATATAAAAATGAAGTCTTAAAAAATGATAATAAAAAATTCAAAAATAAAAATAAAATTTCAGAATATTACAATATATCACATAATAAAAAATTATCTTTAGGGTTTGATGATATTTTAATTAACGAAAATCTTAAGTTTCAACTTAGAAAATTAGGAGAAGAGTATGACTCCAATAAAACAACTTTTCTTGAGCATCACAAATGTCACGCTGCAAGTGCTTATTATGTTTCTGGATTTAATCAATCCTCAATTTTAGTAATGGATGGTAGCGGAGAAAGAATAACTACATCTTTATGGGTAGGAAAAAAAAATAAATTAAAAAAATTATTACAATATGAACTGCCTGATAGTATAGGAGGGGTTTATGCTAGCTTCACAGAATTTTTAGGATTTAAATCAGATAGTGAAGAAGGGAAACTGATGGGTCTTGCACCATATGGAAAATTTTCTTCAAAAATTCAGACTAAAATCAGTAAAATTATTTCAATTAATAAAAAAAAATTAACTTACAAAGTAAACCCAACATATAGATTTTATGGAAAAAGATCTTACAACAATAAGTTCACTGATAAATTTGTTAAATTATTTGGTAAGCCCAGGATAAAAAATGAAAAAATAACTAATATACACAAAGATATTGCGTTTAATATTCAAAAAAAATTAGAAAATATAGCAATATTACTAGTAAAAAAATTAATTAAAAAAACACAAATTAATAATCTTTGTCTGGCTGGTGGTGTTGCTATGAATTGTAAAATGAATGGAGAGTTATCAAAATTAAAAGAGGTTGAAAATATATTTATTCAACCGGCAGCATCAGACAATGGTACAGCACTTGGTGCAGCTTACATTATGTCATCTCTTGATGGATTTGATATCAAAAAAAAATTAAAACATGCTTATTATGGACCTGATTTTTCAAATCAAAAAATTTTAAATGCGATAAAAGAATCTAAATTAAAATATAAATACCTAAAAAATATTGAAAAAAATATTGCTTATGAAATTCATAAGGGAAAGATAGTTGGATGGTTTCAAGGAAGATCAGAATTTGGTGCAAGATCACTTGGTGGTCGATCTATTTTAGCGGATCCAACAAAAAAAAATATGAGAAGTAAATTAAATATTGAAGTTAAACATAGAGAAAATTGGAGACCTTTTTGTCCATCGGTAAATGATTATGCGTTTAAAAAATATTTTAAAACAAATCAAGATTGTTCTTATATGATACTTGCGACTGAATTAAGAGAAAAATATAAAAATAAATTGCCTTCAATAGTGCATGTTGATGGAACAGTTAGACCTCAAAGTGTAAATTTTAAAACAAATAAAAAATTTTTTAATTTGATAAAAGAATTTGAAAAATTAAGTGGTCACCCTGTTTTACTAAATACCTCTTTTAATATTCAGGGTGAACCTATTGTAAATACACCAGAGGATGCAATTAGATGTTTTAGTGGCACTGGAATTGATATAGTTGTATTAGGAAATTATAAAATTGAAAAAATATGATTAAAAAAGCCTTATTTGTTGTGGCCCATCCAGATGATGAGTTGCTTGGTTGTGGAGGAACACTTGCCTATCTAAAGAGTAAAAAAGTTGAAACTTTAGTACTTTATTTGTCAGAGGGAGTATCTGCAAGATTTAATACTTTAAATTCTAAAAATGTAAGGACTGAAATAATTAATAGAGAGAATATGGCAAAAAAAGTATCAAAATTTTTAAATTTTAAAATTATTGGATTTTTAAGACACAAAAATTTGAGAATGGATTGCGAACCACTTTTGTATATAACAAAAAAAATTTTAAAGCTTATAGAAAAATATAAACCTGATTATGTTTTTACACATCACCCGAATGATTTAAATCTAGATCATCGTATAACTTATCAAGCAACAATAAATGCATGTAGACCCTCTGATAAATTACAAATTAAAAAAATTTTGCTGTTTGAAACACCATCTTCTTCTGATTGGTCTTATAAAACAGGTATTCCCTTTAGGCCAAACCACTTCTATAACATAGAAAAATTTATTAAAAAAAAAATTAAAGCTCTTAATTATTATAAAAAAGAAATGAGAAAATTTCCTCATCCAAGATCTAAAAAAAATATTGAGGCTTTAGCAATTGTTAGAGGTGGTGAAATTGGTTTTAAGTTTGCAGAGGCTTTTGAAATTGAAAGGTCTTTAGATATTTAAATGATACTCGGTCTTATTCCAGCAAGATTAAAATCTAAAAGACTAAAAAATAAAGCATTATTAGATATTGGTGGTTTACCAATGGTGGTAAGAACTTATAAAAATGCTTTAAAATCAAAACTATTGGATAAATTGATAATATGTACCGACTCTAAAGAGATTTACAAAGTCGCCAAGAAATTCAAATGTGAATGTGTGGTCTCTAAAAATATTCACTTAAATGGTACCACAAGAATAGCTGAGGAGGCAAAAAATCATAAAGCGAAATTAATTGTTGATATTCAAGGAGATGAACCTCTAATAAATCCAAATTTAATTGATAAATGTATTTCTATTCACAAAAAAAATTTTAAAAAATATGATCTTGTTTTACCTTCTCAAGAAATTAAAAATCCAAAAAATATTAATGATGTAAAAGTTGTTTTTGGAGATAATAAAAAAATTTTATTTTTTAGTAGGAGTCCAATACCTAATAATTTTAGTAAAAAAACAAAATTTTATAAACAATTATCGGTAATAAGCTTTAAGCCTAAGTCACTTCAAATATTTGCAAAAAAAAAAATAACTACTTTAGAACGAGTTGAAAATATTGAATTAATAAGATCAATTGAAATTTCTCAAAACATCGGGACTTTTATCTGTAAATCAAAATCTTTCTCTGTAGATACTAAACAAGATTTGATGAAAGCGAGAAAAATTCTTAAGTAGTCAGACTTTAATGTATAAAAAATTTATAATCTTTGATTTGGATGGTGTTTTAATAAACTCTATTAAGAATATGGAAATTTCATGGAATAAAGTTAGAGATACATATAATTTGACACAAAAGTTTCAAACTTATTTTGAGCATATAGGGAAGCCATTCAATGAGATATTGAATGATATTGGAATTAAAAAAAATCAGAATGAAATTAAAAAATTATATAAAAATCACTCAATAAAATACTTCAAAGAGATTAAAATTTACCCAGGTGTATTAAATACTATAAAGTATTTTCAAAAAAAAAAAATTCAAATCGCAATAGTTACTTCTAAGGATAAGCATAGAACAAAAAAAATAATAGACCATTTTAAACTAAATATTAAGGTAGCAGTCAGCCCAAGTAAAAAATTGAAAGGAAAACCAAATCCAGACACAATTTTATATGCAATAAAAAAAGCTAAAATTAAAAAAAAAGATTGTATTTATATTGGAGATACAGCAACAGATTTTTTGGCTGCAAAAAATGCAAAAATTGATTTTGTTTTTGTTAATTATGGTTATTTCAATGACAAAATAAAATGTAAATATAAAATTAATAAATTTCAGGAATTAAAAAAAATAATTAATGTTAAATAATTTAAAATTTAAAAAAATTTGTAGAGAATATGATTTATTTTTAAAAAATAAGAATTTTTTTTTTGAAAAATTTTGTTTTTCATTTTTACATATAAAATCGTCAAAAAGTATAAATAGTAATTTTAATAAAAAAAATATTTACAGAAATAATATTTATAGAATTGTTTCAAAAATATTTGAGGTTATTTTTAACTTTTTTTCTTTTGGTGCTAAACATGTAATTAATAATAATCGTAAATCAAATATCCTAATTTTCTCTTCTTGTATAAATAAAGAAAATTTGAAACAAATTGATTTTTATTTAGGGCATATTATTAAAAATCTAAACAACGATTTTAAAATTACATTAGTATTAAGAAATCTTACTTTTAAAAGCATTGATAAAAACGATTTTAATAAAAATATTTTTAAAGATATAGATGTCTTTCTAATAAGACCTAAACTGAACATTTTTTTGGAGTTATATTTTATTTATTTATATTTAAAAAGTTTAATCAAATCCTATTTGTTTATAAAAAAAAAAAATAATTTCTTAAATTTTTTTAGTTTGACCTCGTTACTAAATTTTTGTAGCAACCTAAGAGAAACACATCAATTTAAAAGTGTGTTAAACTTAAATAATTACAAGATTTTTTTGACTACTTATGAGGGAAATGCTTGGGAAAGATTGTTTTTTTATCAATCAAAAAAAATTTGTCCAAATATAATAAATATAGGTTATCACTTTAATTATCATTTAAAACACGAACATTCAATATTCAGAAATCTTAATAATAATTTTGATCCAGATATTATTCTAACTTCAGGAGAGTATTCAAAGAAAAAATTTTTTCAAAAAAAATTTAAATGCAAAAGTATAATTAACATTGGAACTAATAAATATCTCAAAAATAAAAATTTAAAGCACTCACGTTCAAAAAAAAATATACTAATCTTACCTGAGGGATATATTTATGAAACACTACTACTATATAAATTTGTTAGCAATTTTATAGATCAGAACAAAAATTTTAAATTTACGCTGAGATTACATCCAGTTTTAAAAAATTCATATAAAAGCCTTTTTTACGACAAAAGAATAAAAATTTCGTCTAATTCTTTGTTGCAAGATTTTAAGATTAATAAATTTGCATTATATAGAGGCTCATCATCAATAATATCAGCAGTCGGTAATGGTATTATTCCAATTTATTATTCATTTAAAAATGAGCTTAGTTTAGATCCTTTTTTTGGCCTAAATAAAAATATAGTTTACAGTAATGATTTTAAAAAGTTCAATCAAATATTAATGTCTAATAATTTAAATAAAAACCAAAAAAAAATTAAAAAGTTTTCACGAGATTATTATTCTGATTATAATTTATATAAAAAAAACTTAAAATTTTTAAATAAACTTATATGATTAAATCTTTAAGAGATACTTTTGAAATATTAAAATATTTTAAAAAACAAAATATTATTTTTTTAATTTTTTTAATGATTATTGTATCTATCTTGGAGATAGTGGGTATTTCTCTTGTTATACCTTTTATAACAACTTTAATAGAACCAAATTTAAGCGATAATTATTTTTTCTATTTTTTTGAAAATATTTTTACAGGTTTTGATTACAGATCCTATACATTATTATTAATTATCATTATTTTACTTTTTTATTTTTTAAAGAATTTTTTTATAATTTATGTCGTTATGAAGCAAACTAGATATTCAATGAGCTTAATAACTTTAATTAGAGATAATTTTTTTAAAAGATATCTTAATGAAGACTATGTTGAATTTATTAAAAGGGATCAATCCGAGTTGATTTCAAATATTATGAATGTAAGCGCTAATTTTGGCTCAACATTTATTAATAATCTTTTAATATTTATATCAGAATTGCTGATAATATTAAGTTTAATTTCTTTATTACTGTTTTTTAATTTTAAATTAACCTTAGCTCTTATATTTGTTTTTTCAATAATTGTTTTTTTTTATTTTAAATATATTTCTCCTAGATTAAAAAAAGCAGGTACTCAAAGAATACAAAGTGATCAAAAAGTAATTAATTATTCAAAATTAAGTTTTCAAAACATTAAAGAGTTAAAAATATTTGGAAAAGAAGATTATTTTTTAAATATTTTCCATGACAATGCAGTCACGTCGGAAAATAGTAATTATTTTTACAACGTATCAGCTCAGTATCCCAGATTAGGAATGGAAATATTTGCTGTTTTGGGCATTACTATTTTAACTTTATTAATGAATTTTTTAGGATTCGAAAATAAAATAATTATCACTACACTTGCATTTTTTGGAGTTGCTATTTTTAGAATATTACCTTCAGCCAATAAACTAATGTTTGCTTTTCAAGCTATAAGATTTTCTAAAAATACTTTAGATATTATTAAATCAGAAATAAGTAAAAAAATTAATTTTCAAACATTTGAAAATAAAAAATTAGATGAATTAAATTTTCAAAAAAATATAGAAGTGAAAAATATCAGTTATGGATATTCTAAAGACAAAATGGTTATAAATGATTTGAACTTTTTAATTAATAAAGGAAATTTTATAGGAATAAAAGGCGAGAGTGGGAGTGGAAAAAGTACTTTAATTGATATTTTGATGGGACTAATTAAGCCAACAAATGGAAAAATCCTTATAGATGGAAAAGATATGCATCAAGATATTAAAAGTTGGCAATCAAAATGTGGCTATGTATCTCAAAATATTTTTTTTATAAATGACACTATTGCATCAAATATTGCATTTGGAATTAAAAAAGAAAAAATAGATAGAGATAAAGTTTTAAATTCACTTAAAAAAGCTGAATTGTTTGAATTTGTAAATCAGTTAGATAAAAAAGAAGAAACATTTATAGGAGAAAATGGACTTGCTATTTCTGGCGGTCAGAGGCAAAGGCTCGCAGTAGCAAGAGCTTTATATAGAGATCCGGAAATTATTTTTTTTGACGAAGCAACAAGTGCACTAGATAAAAAAACTGAAATTAATTTAATGAAGTCAATAAATAATCTCAAAGGTGATGTAACTATAATATTTGTATCACATAATTATAATATATTTGATAATTGTGATAAAATTATTGAATTATAACAATGAACTTCTTTTTTTTAATAAAAAATGAGAAAATTGAATCAAAACTTAAAATACCTTTATTTCAAAACTCAGGTTATTTTAATAATAATATAAGTTTATATTCTGCTAAAATTTTTAATAGTGAATGGAAATATAAAGAATTAAAAATAGAAAAATTTCAAAACTTTTATTTTATTGACTCAAATTCTTTTTCAGATGAAGAAATTTTTTTTTTAGCAGAAACCAAGGATTTTAATAAATCATCAAATATTAATAATGAGCTATTTGATTTTAATAATTTTACTAACACATCTCCATCTTTTAGATCAAATCTCTCAATAAATTTTGAAAATAAAAGTTTTTCCTCATATCAATCTGAGTACCCATTTCATATGGCAAAAAATACAGGATCAGTTTTAAGTCCATTAAGTGTTCTTTTAAATCAAGAGGCAGATATAAACTACTTAATTTTTAAAAATATAAATATAAATCCAATAAAAAATTTATTCAAAGGTTACATTATAGATATTAAAAAACTTGAAGTTGTAACTGAATTAAGTTTAACCTCAAATTCAAATAATTTTATTAAAATTAAAAAAGAATTTATAAACGATAATTATTATTTTTATTGTAAAGAATATCTGGGACTTCCTATATTTTTATCTATCAAAGACAATCATATTTCTTTTGAACATACTCAGCCACCACAATTGTATTTTATTAATGAAAGCAAAATACTTTTAAAGAATTTTAAATCAAAAATTCATGAAAAAATATCTTAAAGCTCGATTTATTACTAAATTAAGAAATCTGTTAAATATTAAGCCCGTACATATTTCAATAGATAATGTTCCAGATAATTCACCTATTTCAGATTTTTTTCCATGGAGAAATGATGAAAAATTCGAAACGTATTTTCGTTTTACAGATTTTAGAAGACTATCAACACAAATTCAAAGTGATGATGCTGAAATTTATATATTCGATAGACTAGGAAATTTAATTTTTAAAAATAAGATTTTTGACCTTAAACTTTCAAATTGTTTTAAAGTATCGGACTTTATAGGAAAAGATAAAAAGTTTGGGTCATTTTTTTTATTTATAAATAACAGTAAAAAGTTTAACTTTAGGAATTCATGTTATACTGGGTTTTCATATCAAAATTCAAATCCCTCTTTTGTACATGGTAATATACCAGTTTCTTATTTATATAAAAAAAAATTACACAATGAAATAGTTGGAAAATCACTATTAAAAAACAATAATTATTTTATTCAAGATTATTTTAATGAATTTGAAAAAGTAGAATTAGTTTTCTCAAATCCAACAAATTCAACGGTTTATTTTTCTGTAAATGAAAAAAATTTTTCTTTTAAAAGATATCAAACAAAAATAGTAGATATTTCAAATATGAACAAAATTAAAATAACCTCAAATTGTTATTTCTTGCGCCCATATATATTTAAGTATAAAAATAATTTTATTGATGCACATCATGCGTAAGTATCATGATAAAACAAAAAAAAAATATAACGCATCTGATTTTGCATTTTTAATAACATCTATTGGTGAACCATATCTATACAAATGCATAAATTCAATTTTAAATCAAAAATTTTTTCCAGGTCAAATTATACTCTCAATTCCAAATAAAACAAAAATAAAAAGTTTATCGGAAAAAATTTTAGTGATTAGAAGTAAAAGTAAAAATCAAGTATATCAAAGGATAATTGCTAAAAAATATTTAAAAAAAAAAATAAAAATTATTGTTCAATTGGATTGTAAGTATTTACTTGGAAAGAATTGTTTCGAAGATTTAATAAAATTTTGGTCAAAACAAAACCAAGATGTTGCTGGTATAGGTCTTATACCATCAAATTATATTTTACCGAAAATAAATATTTTACAAAAAATTTTTTTATCTAATTCATCTTATCCTGGAAAGGTTCTTAAAAGTGGGTATGTCAGCGCATGGAATAGCAAATCAAAAATTGCAAATGTAGAGTGGCTAAATGGTGGGAGTGTATCTTGGAGATTTGATTTATGTCAGGATATATTTAAAAGAAGATATCCACTTATTTCATGGTCAGTTGCAGAAGATTTAATTTATAGTTTTAATAAAAATAAAAAATATAAGCTTCTGGTAACAAAACATATAAAATTAAAATTTATTAAATTTAAGGAAAAAAATAACTTTGAAATACTTAAAAATTTTAAAAGAGGATATTTTCATTCAAAAATAGTTAAAAATTTTGTGATTAATAACAGCAGTCTTTCATTACTTCTTTTTTATTATACTACTTTTTTTACTTCTATATTTGGAATTTTTTTTTCAATCCTCACATTCAAACCTAATAAATTTTTTTTATATTGTGGTAGATTTATTGGAGGTATTGTAAGAACTTATAATTATAAAATTAAATAAATGGTTCATTTAATTTGAGTTATGATGTTATTTTGTATAAATAAACAACTAAAGTGTAAATAATAAAAAATGGTAAAAAAAATTGCTCTAATTACTGGTGTAACGGGTCAAGATGGGTCATATTTAGCAGAATTTTTATTAAAAAAAAATTATGTTGTGCATGGTATTAAAAGAAGAAGCTCAAGTATCAATACGGATAGGGTAAATCATATCTTTGAGGAAGTAATTAAAAAAAATAAAAAGTTCACACTTCATCATGGAGATATGAATGATTATGTTTCATTACTAAGAATAATCAAAGATACAAAACCAAACGAAATTTACAATTTAGCAGCACAAAGTCATGTTGCTGTAAGTTTTGAGATGCCTGAATATACAGCAAATGCTGATGCATTGGGTGTTTTAAGAATATTGGAAGCAATAAAAAATTCAGGCATTAAAAATAAAATCAAATTTTATCAAGCTTCCACATCTGAACTATATGGAAACCAAATGGAAAAAAAAAAACAAAATGAAAATACTCCTTTCAATCCGGCAAGTCCCTATGGAGTAGCAAAATTATATGGATATTGGATTACAAAAAATTATAGGGAATCTTATGATATGCACGCTTCTAATGGAATTTTATTTAACCACGAGTCTCCTAGAAGAGGAGAAACTTTTGTAACAAGAAAAATAACTATTGGACTATCAAAAATTAAAAAAGGTTTACTAAATACATTATATTTAGGTAATTTAGATGCAAAAAGAGACTGGGGGCATGCAAAAGATTATGTAGAGGCAATGTGGAGAATTTTACAGCAAAATAAACCAGATGATTATGTTGTTTCAACTGGTAAAACATATTCAGTAAGAAAATTTGTTGAAACAGCCGGGAAAGTACTTGGTTTTAATATTATTTGGAAAAGAAAGGGTTTAAAAGAGGTTGGCGTAGATAAAAGAACAAATAAAGTAATAGTTAAAATTAACAAAAAATATTTAAGACCAACGGATGTAAATTATTTAAATGGTGATTTCTCTAAAATTAACAAAAAAATAGGATGGAAACCTAAAATATCTTTTAATCAATTAGTTAAAGAAATGGTTAATGAGGATTATAAAAAAGTTTAATAATGAAAAAAGAATATTAATCACTGGATCAAGTGGAATGCTTGGTAAGAGTTTGGTTAAAACACTTAAATACAAAACCTTTACTCCAAACAGAAAAAAACTAAATTTATTAAATTTTAGCAAAATTAAGCAATATATTAAAATGAATAAGATAAATTTTGTTATTCATTGTGCAGCTAAAGTTGGAGGTATTCAAGACAATGTAAACAATCAATTAGAATATTTAGTAGAAAATGTGACTATTAATAAAAATGTGATTATGGCATCATATGAATGCGACATTAAGAATTTAATAAATATAGGTAGCTCATGTATTTATCCAAAAAATATAAAAAAAAAAATTAGTGAAAATTTAATTTTTAAAGGTAATTTTGAACCTACAAATGAAGGTTACGCAATCTCAAAATTTTTATCAATTAAAATTTGCAAATTTATTTCTAAAAAAAATGGATTTTATTATAAAACTTTAGTACCTACTAATTTGTATGGCCCGAATGATAATTATCATCCAGAAAAATCACATCTATTAGCAGCAATTATTAAGAAGCTAAGTGATGCAAAAAAAAATAAAAATAAAAACATTGAAATATGGGGTGATGGAAAAGCAAGACGAGAATTTATGTATGTTTCTGATTTATCCAATGCTATTTTGTTTTCTATTAAAAATTTTAAAAAAATACCTTCTATTCTAAATATAGGAACAGGAAAGGATTTTACTGTCGAAAATTATTATAAAAAAGCTTCAAAAATAATTTTTCCTGAGGCAAAGTTTTATTTTAATAAAGAAAAGCCATCTGGTATGAAAAGAAAATTATTAGACGTAAGCATTTCAAAAAAGTTAGGATGGAAAGCAAAAGTTTCTTTAAAAGATGGTATAAAAAAAACTTACAAAGAATATAAAAAAAAATATGAAAATTAATCACCCTCTTTCAGTAGATACTTGGGATAAAAAAGAATATTCGGCGATTATAAGTGTGCTAAAAAGTAAATTCATTACCCAAGGAAAAAATGTAAAAAAATTTGAAAAAAATTACTCAGATTTTCTCGGGGTCAAATATTCTGTAATGGTAAATTCTGGTTCGTCGGCTAATTTATTAATGATTGCTGCTCTTTTTTATACAAAAGATAAAAAAAGAAAGTTAAAAAGAGGGGATGAAGTAATTGTTCCTGCAATTGGTTGGAGTACAACTTATTACCCATTGCAACAATACGGACTTAAGTTAAAATTTGTTGACGCGGATCTAGACACGCTAAATTTTGATGTTAATCAACTAAAAAAAGCTATAAACAAAAAAACAAAATTAATATTTGCTGTAAATGTATGTGGCAATTCAAACGAATTTAGTGAAATACTTAAATTTATAAAAAATAAAAATATTTTATTAATAGAGGATAATTGTGAATCTTTAGGATCTAAGTATAAAAATAAAAAAACAGGTACTTTCGGCCTTATGTCTTCTTCAAGCTTTTATTATTCTCATCATATATCAACTATTGAAGGTGGTATGATTTCAACTAACGATAAAGAGCTTTATCAAATTATGTTGAGTTTAAGATCTCATGGTTGGATACGAGATTTACCTGAAAAAAATTTAATTAAAAATAAATCAAAAAATGATTTTGATAATTCTTTTAGTTTCTTATTGCCAGGTTATAATTTAAGGTCTACAGAAATAAATGCTGCTGCAGGAATTGAGCAACTTAAAAAACTACCAAATTTAATAAAGAAAAGAAGAAAAAATGCAAACTTGTATAAAAATCTTTTTAAACATAGCAAATTTATTTTACAAAAAGAGATAGGAAGAAGTAGCAGCTTTTGGCTAACATTCATAATTAAAAAAGAATTTGGATTAAAAAGAAATTATTTAATTAAAAAATTGAAAAATATAGGTGTTGAATGTAGACCAATTGTTTCTGGAAACTTTGTTAAAAATAAAGTTTGTAAATATTTAGATTTCAAGGTTCATGGAAAGTTAAAAAATGCAAACTATATTTCAAAAAATGGATTTGCAATAGGTAATAATCATTATAATCTCTCAAGTAACCTTAAAAAAATTAAACTCTTTTTTGACAACATTAAATGAATAGGATTAATAAAATTCTATGCGTTTTACCTAAGTATTCATTTGGAGACAAAAAAAAAGGGATTAGTCCAGAATATAATGCAATTTATAAACCAATAAAAAAAAATTTTAAAAATGTTTTTTTCTTTAATTCTCTAAATTCCTCAAATTTAAAAAAAATTAACTCTGATTTACTTAGTAAGGTGAAAAAGTTAAGACCAGATATAATTTTTTTTGCAATAAGCTCATATGAAATAAATATTGAAACTTTAATGAAAATAAAAAAAAATCAAAATTGTCTATTGTTAAATTGGTGTTCTGATGATGAATGGAGATTCGAACAACACTCAAAATTATTATCAAAATATTTTGATTGTATGATTACGACATCTGAAGAAGCAAAATTAAAATATTTAAAGCTAAAAAAATTTTCTATTCTTTCACATTGGGGTTGTCCAGATGAATGGATTGGAAAACCGATAATTTCTAAAAAATGTAAATATGACGTGTCTTTCATAGGGAAATCATACTTTGATAGAAAAGATGTAATAGAATATTTGAAATCTAATAATATCAAAGTTAAATGTTTTGGTGTTGGTTGGGGTACTAGAATTCTAAAAGATAATGAAATTTCAAAAATTATTAGACTTTCAAAAATATCACTAAATTTTTCCTCAACAAGAGGTTTTCGAAAGCAACTTAAAGCAAGAGTTTTTGAGGTAACTGGATCAGGAGGGTTTTTGATGACTGAGTATTCTGATAACTTATTAAAATTTTTTAATAAAAAACAAATATCAGTTTTTAAAAATAATCATGAATTATTAAAAAATATTAAAAAATTATTAAATAATTTTGAAATAAGAGATAAAATGGTTTTTTCATCTTCTAAAATTTCTAAAAATTACTCATATTCATCTATTATCAAAAAAATAATTACTAAAATAAAAACAACTAAATTTAAGAAAGAGACTGACGATATCAAATTTGATAATTTTAAAAATTTAAATAAATTTGAAATAACTGTTCTCAAAATTTACAAATTTTTGACCATTTCAATACTAAATCTTTTCTTTGACAATAAAAAATCAATTAAAATTTCGAGAAGAGTTTTATTCGAAATTGAATGGAGGGCAAGACAGGAAAGAACATACTCTCAAACGGGATGGTGTTTTAATTTATTTGATATAGTATAACTCTACACTGTCTTGCACAAATTTTATGTCAAAAACTTTAATAAGTATAATTATTCCTACTTATAAAAGAAATCAAAAATTAAAAAAAGTTGTTAATTATTTAGCAAAACAATGTCCACTAAAAGTCAAAGTTGAAGTTATAATAGTAAGTGATATTTACAAAACTTTTGTTCCTGACTTAAAATATTTAATTAAAAAAAAAAATATCAAACTCAAAATTCTTAAAGTAAGTAAAAATAGCAATGCAATTAAAAGAAACAAGGGAATATATAATGCTAATGGAAAATATTTAATTTTAATTGATGATGATTGTTTGCCTGCTAGAAACTTTTTAAAAGATTATTTAAAGCTTTTAAATCAAATAAACGATAATGAAATTTTGTGTGGTTCAGTCAGATATTTAGATTCACAAATAAAAAAAGGAAATTTTATGCGGTATAGACAGTCAAGGCATTTCATTGATACAAATAATTATCTAACTAAAAAAAAAAAATTATCAGCTAAGAATATTGTTACTATGAATATGGGAATGAAAAATTCAAAATTATTAAAAAAAACTAAATATTTCAATGAGCATTTTGGTGGTTATGGATTTGAAGATTATGAATTTGGCTATAGATTAATCAAAAAAGGTTTTGTTTTTTTACAATCCAAGCCTTTAATTTATCATTTAGATGAGAGAAATTATCGAAGTTATTTGAACAAAATATATTTTTTAAGCAGATACTCTGTAGCCAGTTTGAAAAAAATAAATTATCAGTCTTGGGAAAACACAATTTATTTTAAAATTGAAAATAATTATTTTGTTAATTTTTTTTCAAAAATAAAACCAATATACGCTTTAATCGAAACCGCAGAAAAACTTATTGAATTTATTGAAAGAAAATTTTTTTTATATTTACCGAAATTATACAGAATTGGAATTTTTTTGTCATACTGTAGGGGATATTATGATAGGAAGGGTTTAAAAAAAAATAAAAATTATGATTGGTATAAATAAGATTAATTTTAAAAATAAAAGTTTGTTAATAGTCGGTGGCACAGGTTCTTTTGGTAATCAATTTTTAAAAAAAATAATAAAAAACAAAATTAAGTTTAATCAAATAAGTATTTTAAGTCGTGATGAAAAAAAACAATATGACATGCGAGAAAAGTTTAACTCTAAAAATATTAAATTTCATATAGGTGATATTAGAGACTCAGAGTGTACTGATAATATAACAAAAGGTATAGATTATATTTTTCATGCTGCAGCTCTGAAGCAAGTCCCCTCGTGTGAGTTTTATCCAATGGAAGCTACAAAAACAAACGTCATGGGTACTAATAACATTATTAGCTCTGCAATAAAAAATAATGTGAAAAAAGTAATATGTTTAAGTACAGATAAAGCAGTGTATCCAATTAATGCAATGGGTATATCTAAAGCATTAATGGAGAAAGTTGCTTTATCAAAATCATTATTAAAACAAAATTCTACAACAGTCTGTGTAACAAGATATGGAAATGTTATTGGCTCAAGGGGATCTGTTATACCATTAATAATTAGTCAAATTAGAAATAATCAACCAATTACAATAACTGATTTTAATATGACTAGATTTATGATGACTCTCGAAGACGCATTAGATTTAGTATTTTATGCATTTAAAAATGGAAAAAATGGTCAACTTTTCGTTAAGAAGTCACCTTCCACAAATTTAATTACTTTAGTGAAAGCATTATTAAAAATTTATGGAAAATCCAATTATCCTATTAAAAAAATAGGAGTAAGACATGGAGAAAAAATGCATGAGACACTTTTAAGTTCTGAGGAAAGAAGACTTTGCAAAGAAAAAAATAATTTCTTTATAGTTAATCCTGATTTGAGAGATTTAAATTATAGCAAATATTTTAAAGAAGGTGACAAACAAAAATCTATTTTTGAAAATTACAGCTCTGATCAAAAGAAATTACTAAATATTGAACAGACAATAACTTTATTAAAAAAATCTAAAGTTTTAATTTAAATTTAAATGAATGTACTAGTAACTGGATCTAATGGATTTATTGCTAAAAATTTAATAGTTGGACTTAAAAACTTAAATTACAATGTTTTTAAATTTGACAAAAAAAATAATTTAGAACAATTAAAGAATAAGATTGTAAAATCAGATATCATTTTTCATTTTGCTGGTGAAAACAGGTCTAATAATAAAAAAGATTTTTTTAAAAATAATGTTAATCTTTCAAAACAAATATCAGAGATAATTATTAAGAACCAATTAAAAAAAAAAATAATATTTTCATCTTCTACCCAAGTTCTAAATAAAACCAAAAATGTTTATGTAAAAACAAAATTACTTTCTGAAAAAGCTCTACTTCACTGTACTAAAAAAACGAAATCTGTTATTTCTATTTATAGAATTCCAAATGTTTATGGGAAATGGTCTAAGGAAAATTATAATTCAGTTTTTGCAACATTTGCTTACAATATTTCAAGATCTAAAAAGATCAAAATTTTTAATTCTGCTAATAAAATCAAGTTAATATATATAGATGATTTAATTGAACTTTTTTTGAAAGAACTAAAATACAATAAAAAAAATAAAATAATAAATATAAAAAATGATGTTTCAATAACACCTAAAAAACTTGCAGAATTACTTTATCATTTTAAAAAAAATAGAAATTGGTTTGGAATAAAAAATGTAGACTCATTAGTATTAAAAAAAATGTACAGTTCATTTTTAACTTATTCTCCAACTAGCCAATATGTATATAAGTTAAGAAAAAAAGAGGATCATAGAGGGTATTTTACAGAATTTTTAAAAATGGGTAATGGAGGTCAAATATCTTATTTTACTATTAAAAAAAATAAATTGAGAGGGATGCACTATCATAATACTAAAATTGAGAAATTTTTAATTTTAAAAGGAAAAGTAAAATTTGAATTTAAAAATTTAGTTTCTAATAAAATTAAAACCTTCTTTTTAAAAGAAAATGAACATAAAGTTATTGAAACTGTCCCAGGGTGGATACATACTATAAAAAATATTGGAAATGAAACTGTGTTCGGTATAATTTGGGCAAATGAAGAGTTTAATATCAACAAATCTGATACTTACTATATAAATGAATAAATATAAAATTTTAACAGTTGTTGGAACTAGACCAGAAATAATTAGACTATCAAGATGTTTAAGTTTGTTTGATAAATTGTTTAATCACGTGCTTGTATATACCAATCAAAACTATGACCCAGATTTAAGTAAAATTTTTTTTAAAGACCTAAATTTAAAAAAACCTAATTACATTATCAAGCATACAAAGGTACAAACTTTTGATATTTTATCAAAAAATTTTATTGAAATTCAAAAAATTATCTCAAGGGAAAAACCTGATGGATTTGTTGTTTTAGGAGATACAAATAGTGCGCTTACAGCATTTGTAGCTAAAAGAAATAAAATACCTTTATTTCACGTTGAGGCTGGGAACAGATGCTTTGATCAAAATGTTCCTGAGGAGATAAACAGGAAAATCATAGACCACATATCAGATTTAAATATTGTTTATAGTAATTTTGCTAAAGAAAATTTAATTAATGAGGGCATTTCAAATAATTCGATTATAAGGTTGGGGAGTCCTTTATTTGAAGTAATAAATTTTTATAGCAAAAAATTTTCTAAGGAGAAGATATTAAAAAAATATAATTTAAAAAATAATAATTATTTTCTTATCAGTTTTCATAGAGAAGAGAAT
>MDTA01153140.1_pt1 | contig 21775 bp, 11 predicted proteins | sample 811151 | NCBI WGS metagenome assembly MDTA01 (sample SAMN05326648, study PRJNA326480) | marine metagenome | isolation source: seawater | place: Indian Ocean: South | collected 2010 | reverse complement strand
CTCCAGTGCCAACATCAGAAATATAACTGTTAGCTCCATCATGATAGATTTTCAAGTCATTACTATCACCAAATAATGCTTTACCAACTGCATCTCCAGTACTATCAGGAAGATCTATAGAACCTGCAAATGTAGAAAGGCCAGAAACATTCAGAGTATCAGTTTCTGTGTGACCTGTTACATCAATACCACCAGTTTGAGCAGTAAGTACAGTATCATTACCATCAACTCTGATAATAACATCATCATTAGCTCTTAAGAATATATCACCACCAGTTGAATTATTATCAATAAAGAAAGCACCAGTTGCATTTTGAATTACAGCATTATTACCATCATGAACTATCTGTAAGTCATTACTATTACCAAGGTTGAGATATTTCCCATCAAACAGTTTTACATTGCCATTAAATGTGGAAAAACTAGTTACTTCAAGAGTGGTGGTAGTGGTTGCTCCACTTACATTAATACCACTATCAGTTGTTTCAAACTTCTCAACATCATTGTAGTAAAGTCTTACACCTTCATCATCTTGGAATACAGCAGATGACTTACCTGACTTTGCTTGAATGATGATATTACCACCATCGTCATCATCTACATTGTTTCTAATGTACAGAGGACCAGTGTTGTTATCAATAAAGGAAGTTTGACCACCACCAACAACACTATGATAAAGTTGTAAATCAGCACTAGCACCAATGTTTAACTTTTTATTATCATTAATAATATTAATATTATCCCTACCAGTGATAATACCAAGTGAATCTACATTTTTTACATCCTCATAAGTGATTGTTCCACCAACAGTGATATTACCATCTACATATTGATTTCCTTCAACATAAAGAGAGTAACCACTTCTAGCAGTTGTACCAATACCAACACTTTTAAATGTATGAATACCAACAGCATCAGTTGCCCAAGTTCCACCAGCACCTACAGATCCCTGAATTGCTGTGCTTGCAATACCAACCCACTTTGATGTTGCTGAATTATAAATTAAGAGTTGATCATTGATACCTTCAAAAGTAACATCATCAAGGTCTCTGATGAAACCTGCTCCACCACCACCCATAGTGGACAGTTGAGTTTGAATCCTGTTTATAAACAACCTGTAGTGTTTAGACAGGTCTTCAAGGGTTGCAAACTTCTGATCCATTGGTGTTAATGGATCACTTTGACCACCAGCAGTTTCCTTTTCACTAGGAGGTTCGTTAAGGAGACCTTCTGATAGAGTTTTTTGCTGTTTTTTAATTACAGTAGCAATTTTATACAGTTCAGTAATCAGACCTTTGATATTGGTCTTTACATTTTTTACTTCAACCTGTAATTTATCAATATCCTTATCATAATATTTGACTTCTGGAAGAGAATTGAACTTTTGCTCTACCTCTTCTCTTAAATCAGTGTAAAAAGAGATGATTTTCTCATCTGTCTTGATACTTTCTTTCTCAATAGTATCAATCTGCTCTTTAAGAGATTTTTTAAGTTTATTTTGCTCTCCAAGAAGTGCTTTTTTTAATTTTCTATCATCATCCTTGAATTCATTGTGATGATCATAGACTCTGAGGGTCATTTCCCTCAGTTCTTTGTAGATTTTATCCTTAGTTTCAGTTAATTTTGTATTTGTATTATCTAAACTATCTGAAAGAGACTTTTTATCTACTCTTTGTTCAAAATCTTTGGTCTCAATAGTCTCAGTAAGTTCAGAAACTCTTAAATCAATCCTTTCTTTGATGATATCAAGGTGTCCTTGGACTTTTTTGAAGTCATCATCAATAACTCCAAAGGTTTTTCCAATCCAAGAGAAGTCTGGGACCTCATTTACCTTCTGAACCCAGTCAGGGAAGGTTGGAATGCTCTCATTAACCTGTTCAATCCTTGATTTAAGGACATCAAGGTCATTTTCGTAGTATTTTACCTCAGGAAGAGACGCAATTTCTTCCTTAATTCTTGAAATTTTACCATAAATGAGTTCAATATCACCTTCATAGTACCTTACTTCAGGAACTTCAGGGATTTTTTGCTCAATTTCAGTTAATTTTTCTTCAAATTGCTCATTTTGTGCCTTTAAATCATAAATTTTATCAGTTTTTACATCATACTGTGAGAAATTTTCAGAAATTTCTGCAATTTTTTCACTTATTTCAGCAATTTCTTCATCATAAGACTTAATTTCTGGGATTTGAGGTATTTCTTTTCTTACATCATTGACTAATTTGACCAGTTCTCCCCATTCTGGTGCTTTTATGACGTCAATAACCTCTGCAAATGTGTTTCCATTTGCATCTTCAATGGTTTGGTCCTCTTCTAGAGGGTAGGTTTTATAATCTTCTACTGATGGTAATTCTTTCTCTTCTTCAATGAAGTCTTTATAAGAGGGCAGATTGCTATCCTCTAGATAATCATTTATTGACGGCAAATCCTCTTTCTTAGACATCTTATTAGTATAATACTTTGGGATTTCTCTCCCTGATGTATTATTTATCAGGATAAAGTTTCTTCAATTTTTTCTTTCTTTCTTTTTCATCTTGCTCTTCTTTAGTCAATATGGGCCATCTTTGTAATCTCAATGAAATCATCATTTGTTTGAGATTTGGAAGTTTCATTGTTCATAAAAAAAGGGGAGAGGAGCCCTTATTTATCAGGATTATTGTTCTTTAACAATTTCTGCAATTCTGCTGTTGAACCAACAAACAATGCATTATTGACTGTTGTTGGTCCTTTCTTGACCTGTTCCTCATTCACATCTTTTAACTTCTGCTGTAAGGTCATCAGTTTATCAGTTGCATCAGCAACATTCTTGATTAACTGTCCAGCAACTTCATATGCTCTAGGCATCTCACTCTCTTGAGCAAGTTCTAGGATACCATTGATTGCTTCTTGACCCTTTTCAATGATTGAATATAGATTACCCCTAGTATATTCATAATCCTTTTCTACATCATCCTTAGTCAGATGAGCAGGTTTTTCCTTACCAGGAGTTACATCTATAATATTTTCATCAGTCATAGGATGCTCCCATCAAATCCAAAGTTATCTCCAATATCAATGAACTTAGCATCATTTGCTGTGATGCTGTATACAGAAGACCCAATGACATGAGATTGTGCAGTTGATTTATCCTGTGCTCTCTTAACTGTAAGTTTATTTCCATTGATGGAATTAACAAACATCTCCTCTTCACCAATGTAGATATATTCTTTTGCTGTTACTGTTGTACCATCTGCAACAGTGATGACTGTTTCTGTAGTATCAACATCTTCAGCAATAGAGGTAAGAATATTACCATCATGGTTCTTGGTTGCTCTTGGAACAACACTGTAGGTAACATCTCTGTTGTAAGTTTGACCAGATGATGTTCTCTGACCAGCAACATATCCAACAGAAACCTTTTTAATAACATCTGATGTAACATCAGAGATAGGTCCATACAGATTTGTCTTTGCTACAAATCTCATAGTGTAGACAAGTGCTCTTCTTGTATCAAAGTTTCCTTCATAATCATCTTCCATACTTACAGATTCTAACTGAACAGGAACATTTACAACTTCCTTCAAATCTCCCAACATCTTGATTGGAAGTGTGTATGAAGGTTGGAAGTATGGTAAGATCTGTTCTACAATCTGAAGCATATCATCATTCAACTTAGTCATAATAGACAGTTCAAAACCCATGTTGTATGGGACAGGCATATAAACCTTTTTTACCTTTGAACCATCATCTTGCAAAGGATGGAATGCTTGTGTTTGAGTTGCCTTTCTTACAGGATCATATGATAAATCAGTAAACTCAAATGACATCCTAGGCAGGGTCATCTGTACTGACTTATTCAAGTCTGGTTGTTGTTCTAATCTTGCAAGGAACTTCTGTGTTGGTCCATAAGCAAGAGGAACTTTAATAATACTAAATGTATCATCATTTGCATCCTTCTTATGGATCTCAACTCCATTGAAGAGAGATCCAAATGCTATGATTACTGACCTGAAGATCTCATTGTAAAAATGCTCAAACATTTTATTGATACTTTTTCTTTATTTATTAAGGCATACCAAAGGGGTTAGTCTTACTAAAGTCAATAATTCCATCTGCTTGAAGTTCAATGTTATCATTATCAGCAAATGGATCATTGATGTCATCAGTTTGAACCTGAGTTATACCAAACTTAGCACCAGATGTTCCTCCTACAATCTCTTCTCCTTTCAAGAATACACCTGTAATACTTGCTATCTCAAGAGTATTTGTAGAAGCATTCCATTCTCTTACTCTTGCAGTAGCACCTGATGAACCTCCAGTTACAACCTCATTGAATGCATAAGAACCTGTTCCCCATCCTGAACCTTGTGCTGGACTATCAAATGTGACTGTTGGTGCAACAGTGTAACCATAACCAGGATTGGTAATATAGATTGCTGTAACAATACCAGCAGTATTTGCATATGCAAAACCTGTAGCAGATTGACCAACTCCTGGACTACTAAATGCTATGTTTGGATTGCTCACATACCCTGTGCCTGCCTGTGTAAGTGTAATGGTATTAACACCACTCAGGGTAGTAAATCCAACTGTTGCAGCAGCACCTGCACCACTATTACTGGTTATAACAATCTTAGGTGCAACAGTATATCCACAACCAGCATTTGATAGATTAATTGCAACAACTGACCCACCTTTATCTCCATCACAATTTACAAATGCATTTGATATGGAAGCAATACCTACAGCATTTGTGCCTCCAGAAGGTGCAGATGATATTGCAACATTTGGAACTGTAAGATAACCACCACCCATGTTTGTGATGGTTGGTTTTGTAATAACACCAGCACAAATTGTTGCTGTTGCAGTTGCTGTGACTGCTGCACCAATAAGTGTAAGTGTTTGGACATAACCAGCAGCAAATCCATCACCAGTGCTATCACTTGCTGATCCATCACCACTTACACCAGCAAGAGTATCATCAATCTCATCTACACCAGTATCAATAACTTCATCCTCATATCTGAAGAGCTGACATTTCAGTGTATAGACATAATTCTTCTGCAACTGATAAAATGGTTGCTCATGTTCAACATAATTAATCTCAAACAATTTATCACCAAGAGGCATATAGATCAAGTCACCCTCTTTGGGTCTTGATGATAACTGAATATTTGGAACACTCTTGATCAAAGGAGTGATATAGTTCTCATATCTATCCCTTGATACAATCAAAGTCATATCATCTTGCTCTTCAATACCAAACTTAGACAGAAGAGTTCCTTGACCACCATACCCTTCATAACTATCAAGATATGCTTCAATTGGATATGCTTGAGTAAATTCAGATTGTATTACTTCTTTGATTACTGTATTTTTAGTAATATATCTTCTGGGAATATAATAGATCTCAATCCCATACATCTTCAACTGTTCGTTGACTAGACTCTGGATCAGATTTTGCTCTGATTTCTGACTGTTGAGAAAGTATGGATTTAACATATCAACCTATCAAGTCCATTGGAGGTAATTCATACTTACTCAACATTTCAACCTTGATTTCATCAAGTTCTCTTTGACCATCATCATATAACTGTCTTCCATTAAATTCAATTCCACCTGGTAGTTTTACACCAGTGAATTTAATAAGATTTTGACCCCATTGTCTCTTGATAAGAGAAGTCAAATATTTTTTAATGAATGGGTCATTATATACTCTGCTATAATCATTAGGATCAAGTGCTCTATAGCAATCAAGAATAATAAACTCATCTGCTTTAATATTATCCCAGTCAACATCAAGATACATTCTATCTTGTCTGATATTAAATCTAATCCTCTTATGAGTATTCAAGAGATAATCCATAGTCTCAAGATAACTCATAGACATTGAATATGAAAGCAAGTCTGTACTACCAAAGTAGTAGATGTCATTCAAGAACAGTTGGTACTTGAAACTAAACATATTTGCACTACTTGCTGCCTGTGCATCATCATACTTAAAGATTCTCTCAACACCAATCACTTGTGGAGGAATTTGAATATAATTGCTATTCTCATAGAAACTGAATGTTGTTGCAGTTCCCACTATATTTGCTGTAGCAGTGGTTGTAGTAATACCAGTGGTAGTGGTTGCTGACTCTGCTCCAGGTGGTCTTGCTTTACCCCTATCTATATCTGCCTGTGTAATCTGATATTTTAAAAATGTTTTCTCTACACCATCATAGTGTCTTTCATTAAAAAACTGAATGGTATCATCAACCAAGTCCTGAATTTGCTCTTCAGCGACATTAATCTCTAAGACAGGGGCACCTAACTGTCTCAAACAGTAATCTATAAGTTCTTGTCTAGATGAAGGTTGTGCCATTATACACTATATCCTTTTCTATATTTAGTTAGATGGAGAGACCTCCTTCTACCACTACATTTCCAGATACCATTTTATAAACAGTTGATGCTGTGCTTACAGCATTGATATCAAAGAAGTATCTTCCAGGATTAAGAGCAGCAGTAGTATCATCAGTGAGAGAGATATTAAACTCACCATTTGCTGCACTTGTAATACCACTTGTGAATGAAGTAATACCACCTGATGATGAACCAATAGCAACACTCTTCTTCATTCTTGCTGAGATGGTGTATCCAGTCAAGTCAAATACTGCTTTACTCTCATTTTTTACTGCAAATGTTGACTTAAAATCAGAACCCTCGTGAATGGTTAAATTAACACCATAAACACTGTTGGAGTCTGGACTGAAAGTGATTGTATTGTTAGCCATTGATTACTGATCTTAACATTGACTTGATTTCATCTAGATCACCTTTCATATTATCAACTTTTTTCTCAAGGGAATCAATTCTTTCTTTATCTGAAAGTAATCTATCCCTATTTTGTATGTATGCTTGATATTCAGACTTATTAGAGTTTATAACAGAACCATTTGATGTGTTTCTGAATAAACTCTTATTTCCTTCAACTCTTTCAAATGTCATGCTAATGCAATTGATCTAAGGTTTCTAAACTGTGGGATGATTGCCTGATTATCAGAAGTACCAATCAACTTAAGTCTAAACTTAGTGAATGGTTCCAGATGATCAGCAGTGAACTTAAGTTCTCTGAATTGATTTACTGCAGGAGTTTGAGTGTACTGATCTGTTCTAACAATTGGTAAATCAGGTGTACCATTTGATTTGCCTTGATCAATCACATATCCATAATCATCAATGTTATTGTGACCAGGGAATGGAATGAATCTAGTGTCTTTAGCACTCACATCCTGATCAAGGGCATAGAACAATCTTACATCACTTGTGGTTGCAACATATGCATCCAAGAAGACCTTCAGTGAAGAAGCAGCATTTTCAAGAGTAATCAACTTAGACACATAGATCATGCTATTGGGATCATTAGGAATACCCAATACTCTAGGATCAGTTGCAAAGTCAGTGATAGGACCATCAACTCTGTTAGATACAAGAACAACAGAAGAATGATTGAGGTCAATCATTGGTGAAATTCTCTTATCATAAGAGAGAAGATCAAGATTGAGAGTGAATGACTTTGCTCCAGGGAACTCACTCAGAACAGCAGTTTCATTAACACCAGAAGCAATCATTCTCTGAGTTTCAAAATAGTTATTCTTCTGAATTTGAATGTCTGTAAATCCTTGGTCTACAAATGATGGTTCAGTTCCACTTGCAGAGGTTTCAGAGATTGTTCTTACAGAAGCATTAACAAATGAACCCTTAGGTGAAGTTGATGTTACATCTGGAATAATCAGTGAGTAAGGAATGTTGTAAGATCCTCTTGCTCCACTGATTGATGTAGCACCTTCAGTCAGATAGTTTGTCTGAGGAATGAATGTTCCACCTGTACCAGTTCTATTTGCTCCATTTGCAGCCATATCAAGTTTGACATGGTATCCATCCATAGAGATGGAATCAGGAATTGTAACATCTTGAAGATTATGATTAATATTAATTCTTCTCAGTGATACATTGTTGAACTCATACTTGAACACAAGATCATTTGTACTATGAGAAACTGCATTGCCTTCAACTGCTCTTCCAATACCAGTCAGTGTACCAGATGTTCCAGAACCAGAGGTAATACCTTCATAAGAGAGAAGTTCAGAACCAATCTTCACATAACCTGGATTTGTGTTAGAAACACCAACATTTTCAAAGGTATCAAAACCAGTTGTATTAGCAATAGAGATAGCAGCAGTGCTTCCCTTGTTTACATTAGTAAGGAGAACAGTTGGTTTTTCAGAAGAAGGAACATCTCTGATAGCAACTGTATTTGTGGTGGAATACATTCCATGGTTTCTCTGGAAGACCTTGAGATGTAAACCATCCTTGACCACCATAATATCAGAAGGAACAACAGAACCACCATAACCAGCATTCACAGAAAGTCTTGTTCCTGCAGTTGAGTCATACTCAAGATAATCAGTAGCAGCAGTGCTGAAATCACCCTGTACATTGGTAAGGACAACTCTATTCTGTGCTGTGATAATACCAACAGTCAGTTCCATACCAGAACCCAGTTCATCATTACCAAATACAACAGGTCTTACCTTATCACCAATAGTATATCCAGATCCACCATTAGCAATGGTTGCTGCAATAGCAACTCCATTTTCAATAGTGATATCAATTGTTCCATCTTTACCAGATCCAGTCAATGATGTGAGAGCAATACCAGGGAACATAAATGAACCTGATGCTGGTGTAAATCCAATACCAGAACTTGTGATACTGAGATTACCAGTTGCAATACCAGCAAATTGCTTGAGTATACCAGATGCATTAGTATTTCTCTGAACAATTCTATTTCCAATTTCAAGAGGATTAGCAGCACCACCTTGATTTACAGTAGTACCAATACCAACATTCAATTCTCTTGGAATAGATTGAATACCACCAGGAGGAATTGCTTCATTGGTCTTATCAAGAGGGGGATTGAAGAACTGAACATTGCCAGAACCTTCAAAATCAGCTCTGTGAAGAACAAACTTCAAGTCCTCATATTGACTTGGTGTCCATACAGTAGCATTCTGTGATTTGAACAATGAACCCAACAGTGGTTGTCTTGTAACAAGAACTCTACCTTCTTCTGTAGCAAGGGTTGTTACGTCTGCTTCACCAAGTCTAGAGATCCAGACATTATAGGTTGTTACATTTGAAAGAAGAACAATTGCATAGAACTTACCTGGTTCAATGTAAACAGGAGATTCAAATCTAAACTCAGTTGCTGCAGCACCATCTGCTGATACTTTAACATCCTTAGGATCTAATGTAACTTCAGAATAAGGAAGAATTGTGCTATTAGGAGCACCCATAGTGGTTTCCCTAATCTGCAGGGTAACAGGTCTCAGCTCATCCTTTGTCTGGAAGAAGATATCAATCTTAGTAGCATACATTCCTGTTGTAGCACTAACCTTAAATGTTTGTGCTAAGGGGTCACCACGTCTTGGTGGTGGTGGAGCAGGAGGAGGAGGAACAGGTCTTAATGTAGTGCTGTTAATGATATCAAAATTAATTTCAGACTCAATGGGATCATCTCTAGTTTCAGTTAGTGTTTCACTAGTGATTGAAGCATTTCTGAGAGAAAGTGTGACTTCTTCAGTTGTGTTTGCTTGACCCTGTGAATAGAAGAGTTCCTCTGCTGATGTAGTTGTTGCACCCTCAATCAGTGTGTTTGTATTGCTACTGGTAAGTCTAAAACTATTTCTTCCAGTTTCAAACTGAGGATGATTATCATTTAACTGAATATTTGGAACTCTAAATGTTCCTTGAAGTGTACCAACTCTATCTGTAAACAGAACCATATTGGTAATTTCTGCAACAGCACCAGATGTTTGACCTTCTAATCTCATTCCAATTCTTGCATATCCTTTAAAATCAGGACTTTCTTCAGAAGCAAGACTTGCAGTATCAATATTAAGAATTCTACTTTCAGTTGAGTATACTGAGGGTAAAGCTTGACCTCTCAAATAGGGGTTTTCATCATAGGTATCATTGGGATCATTATAAGGACCATACTTATGAACTGGTGAAGCAACTCTAAAACTGAACTTATACAAATCAGCATCAAATCTTTCATCTTGTTGCTGAAGCATATTTCCAGTTACTGTCTCACCAACTTGGAAGACACCTTCAGTCATTGAAATTTCAAGCAACTTAGGTGTGCAGAATCTAGTTACATTTACATTATCAAAGAATGCAAAGACATTGGTGCCTGGTTTCATTCTTGTAGCAGTAAATTCAATATTTCTGCTTCTCATAAAGTTGATAACATCAGTCTTGGTTACTCTTGAACCAATTGATACAGCCTCAGTGATTGATTCTGTGACTGTCTGCTGAATACCAGTTCTATTCTGCTCAAGTGAAATAGTACCATCAATAGTTGTGAAATCTCTGGTGCTACGTGTAGCACTGTTACCACCTAATCCAAGTTCAGCAAGAGAAAGACCAGTTCTTGCAGATGCCTGGTTAAAGTTTTCTGTTTGTCTTTCACCAGAGAGGTCAATATTAACACCTGTTGTCTGCCATGAATTCCAAAGTGTAGGTGCAACACCTGTTCTCATTCCATCTGTGCCTTCATTTAGATTTTCAATATTAAGTGATTCTACAACTGAGTCAAAGTTGCCCTCTAAAATTTTATTTGATGTTGTTGGAGGTTTGTTGCTTACCCACACATCAGCAGTGGGATTAAGTGCAATACTTCCCTCATAGAAGTCAATAAGGAATGGAGTAACATTTTCAACTCTTGTAGCATAGATATTTTGAATCTCTGCTTTTTCAAGATAATTCAAACTAATAACATTACCAGTTCTTCTAATTCCCTGACCAGAAAGAGTAGCAAATCTTGAATCACCATTAGCATTAGTTGTACCACCAATACCAGGAATTGTATTATTACCAACTTGAAGGTTAACAGCAGTGGAGTAGTGAGCAGGTCTCAATACTCTTTTCTCAGGATCAATACTGTTTCTTACACCAATAGATGTATCTTGTGGTGTAAATGATGAGAAGTTGTCTACAAAGATACCAGATTTAAATCTATTAAGTCCATTAGCATCAGGAACAAAAGTGTTGAGAGTATTCTGCTCAAGCATATTCAATGATGTATAATACTCAAGATTCTTAATCCTATCCTCAAGTTTAGCGATATCAGTCATCTGATATCTCTTGTGCTCAACAAACTTAATTTGAGAATTGTCTACATCATACATGTATGGAGGATTGTAGACATTAGCAACATTCATTGCTCCAGGAATAATATCAGGCAATACTGGTTTCTCTGCAGGAGCACCATAGAGAACCTGAAGTTCACCATTCTTTGTGAGGTAAACTCTATCTGCTCTTCCAAGATAATAGTTGTAACCAATTCTTGAAGAATTATCACCAGTAAAGATATACTTTGAACTGTGGTTATTATGAGCAAATGATCTACCATCAAATTCAAATGGTGAATTTCCACCTAAAGTTACAGTATAGTCTGCAACTCTGGGTCTTACATCAATCAAATCAGTGTTTCTTACTTTATTGATTGTTTGTATGTCTGTCTTGAAATTGTGATTGATATATGAGTTAGCAGTTGTAAAATCACCAGGATCAGCAGGATCATAATCTGATGCACCAAAACAGACTAACAATTTCTTTGCAGGAACTTGAGCTGTGCTTCTTCTGTGTATTCTTGCATAGTCATAGAATGTGCTTCTCTGACCATTATCAAATGTAAATCTTGATGTGATATTGGGTGAACCAGCATCAATATCTGTTGCATTTCCAGTTACACCTGATTGTTCAAAAACAACAACCTCATTTTTCTCAAAAGTTACATTATTCAAATATGCAAATCCAGCAGAAGTGGAGGTTTTTTGTTCAATGAAAATACCTTTAGCACCACTAGAAGTTCCTCTTACTGTTTCACCTAAAACAAGATCATTTGTTGACGCAGTGGGTCCTGTCAGGTTTCCTAAAACCATTGAAGGAGTTGAAGGGTCATTTACATCTACTGATTCATAAATGCCATGAACAGTCAATCCATCAGGAACATTCAAAGAAATTGTTTCATCCTGTACTCTTGTACCAAAAGGATAGTTACCAAACTGAAGACCATCATTTAAAGTTGTTCCACCTACACCAATTGCATCAGATCCTGATTGAGGATTGTTTGATTTGTTGATAAGTATTCTCTTTGTTAAATCTATTCTCTTAATTTTTGAAGAAAGATTTACCTGATTTACTGTACCAATCAGAGTTGCTGCACCATCATTTGATAATCCTTTAATGGTCAGTGTTGTCCTAGAAGTATTGAAGGAAATTTTATCAGAGGTCAGAACTTCTGTTGCACCAGTATTATTATTCATCAAAGAATATCTACTGTCATCAAAAGACAACCAAATCTGACTATCTGTGTTATCAACTGAAATTGCTCCAGTCTCACCACCTGTTACAGTAATAGTTTTTTGAATTCTAAATGTTGCTCTTGAATTATCTAAAATTACTGTTTCTACATTGGGTTTTGGAAGAACACTGTATAATGTGGTATTATCTGCTAAATTTGCACCCTGTTGAGATTGTTGCAGTTTTGTAGAAACAATCTGAACATCAGAGGCATCAAAGATTGAAGTTGGAAGAGAACCATCACAAATTCCAGTGACATTTGATACTGCTTCAACTGTAAAGTTTGTTGCACCAACACTTACAACTCTGTTTAAAGTGGGATTGATAAATCCTGGTCTTCTATACTGAACAATATTACCAGTTGTAAGAATACCAACAAAGGAATTACCACTTACTGAGGAACTTGTTACTGTAGAAATACCACCAACAGCAGCAGTAATGTTTGCGGTTAAGAAATTAACACCTGTTGGGTCTTGAATTACATCAGCATTGAATGTTGTGCCTGAACCAACCAGACTAGTACCAAAAACTGATTTAACATCATCAAGTGTAAACTTCCTTACACCTGTGATATATCTGTTGAAGTCAACAACACCACCAAAACTAACTTGTTCACCTCTAATAAAATCACCCTTTACACTTTCAAGTGTGTGAGTTACTCCAGTTGATGTAGAATTTACAAAACCAATTGCACCACTTGTCTGACCCTCTACACGAGTTGACTTACTGAGTGAAGTTGTAATATTAAAGGTGATGGATGTTTCAAGATCAATATCAAATAATGATAAATCCCATTCATTTAATTTTGAGTTTGATCTCTCATAATCACCTGATTGAAGAGAGAAATCATAAATCCTTGCTTTACCAATTTGATTTCCCTTAGCAGTATATACTGCAGTGTTATCAATTCTCTGATCTCTTAATTGAAGTGTTATTGATGTAGCAAAACCAATTGTAGCATTACCATTTACATTATGAAGAGAAATTGTAGGAGCAAAATCAAAATTAACTACATTATCAAGAACTTTTCTTGTTGTTCTTGGTTTTGGTACATCAATAAATTGTGGAGACTTAATTTCAGTCTCATATCCACGCACATATGCTCTACCAGGTGATACCTGATAGATCATCAAATCATCACTTGGAATACTACCACTTTGTGTGGTTTGATCAGGTGTATATACTCCTCTATTTCCCTCTAAGTTATTGAGACTTTCCTTAATTTTTGTCTGTAATTCAGTAATATAATAATGACCAGCTTCATCAAATGTTCTTTTTGCTAACTCATTACCAAGAACATTGTACCTTGGAGAATTATTAATAGCATTCTTTAGTTGACCATTCTGAACCTCAGAAATTTGAACAAATCCCTGAGTATCAAATTCATCAATATTCTTTTTAGATAACTTTGCTATAATCTGCAGTCTATCTGCACCTGGTGCAGTGTAATTACTAAAACCACTTGCATTATCAAAAAGTGAATTATCATCATCTGCAGTTACAATCTTTTCTTCAATTTGAAAACCAATTCTATAATTTGAAGCAGTTTCATATTGATCAAGAATGAGGATTTGATTGTCTACAGTGACAAAATTCCCTCTAAGATAGTAAATACCAGCATTCAGTGTGAATGCAGTGCCTGTCTGTGCTGCATCAGATACAATTGTGTTGGCAAATCCTTCACCAGCACTAATAAATGAACTACCAAAAGCAAGAGCACTATCAGTTACAAGGATTTCATCATCAAAAAATGTCTCAGTTGAGTTTCCATCAGTAGATGAATCCTCATAGTTTAGATATAAAGTATAGTTATTGTTTACAGACTGAACATTAGTAATATATGTGACTACCTTTGCAGTTACTCCAGAATTTCTTCCTGTAATCTTCTTTCCAATCAGAGAGTCCAAGTACAACCTTACAGGAACACCTAAAAATTCAGATTGAATCTGAATTGATTTGAAGGCATTTTTAAAAGATGTATTACCTGGAATTACAACACTTCCCTCTTTAAAGAGGTTATCACCCATTGCTTCAAGTTGTCCCTGAAGAATAGACTGAATATTATTTAATTCTCTTGCCTGAATTGGATAGGCAGGTTTGAAGAGAACTTTATTGAAATTTTTAGTTGCGTCAAAATCATCAAAATAAGGAGCAACGTTGAGATTAGTTTCCTGTGGCATAATTCTTTAGAATTGCAAAATGATTTTGACGTCTTCTTTCTGGGAGGATGACCTTGTTACAGAGGGTCTGTTATCCACATATAATACTCTTCCTGAATATTTTTTAGATTCAGGATTCGCAACACCCATTGTAAATTCCTTTCCTAGATTATATGTTTTACTATTTATTACAGTGCTAACACCTGTAAATGAAGTGCTGATCTGCAATGTGCCTGATCCACCAATAATATCAACTGAACCACCTGAAATTGATCCAGCATTTGCATTGAATGAGAATTTTTCAAATCCATACTTTGGACTTGTGTTCAAAGATCCATCAGAATTAAAACCAACATTTGATCTATCCTGCCAGTATTTCAATACACCAGTAATTTGATCATATGATACCACTCTACCAACAGCAGTTGAACCAAGACCCACAGTTTGAGTAATCTCTGCATCAGGTGTGAAAACCACAGAACTGTAACCAGTTCCTGTCAGTCTAAGAGCATAAGTTGCTGCTGCTTTATCAGAAGCAAGTAAACTGGTTGAACCAAACTGCTCAGGATTTTCAACTAAACCAACTCTTGCAAATTGATTGCCTGTGATGAAATCAGGGTTCTCAGTATCATTCTCAAATCTTGCATATGTAAGCACATTGTAAGCACCTAGTTCAGCATATACATCATGACCATGACCACCAGGAGGAGGGATAATTACATTGAAAACAGGAGCAGTTGTTCCACTAATCCCTTTCTTAGCAAGATCAACTGTTCCAAAGGTATATCCTGAACCACCATTTGTTACTACAATGGATTGGATTTTACTATCAGCATTTACAACAACAGTTGCTTTTGCTCCAGTACCATCACCATTGATAGGAACATTGGTATAGGTATTAGCATTTCCTAAACCAGCACCCCTATTTCTGATTGTTACAGTCTTTAACTGACCACTGGTAGCAGCATTTGACTTGACTGTAGCAGTTTCAGTTGTACCACCCCAGTTATTAGGTACAGGAATGTAATTGGTTGAATCAAACTTGATAGCATCACTGGGTTTGATAGTATAGAGATATTTCCAAATATAACCATCACCACTAGAACCTGCTGCTCTAGGTTCTAAATCAGTAAATGTAGGTTCATCAAGTGAAGGACTACCTTTGAAGTTATTCTCAGGCAATGCATTATTGTTAAGGCAAATATACACCCTATAATCACTGTTCATTACATAGTAATTTGCAGTGTAGATGTTAAATGCACCAGAGGGTTGTGAAGGATTAGACCTTGAGATGTCATTTCTCCACATGTCATAGATATTGCCTGATGACCAAGTATTCTTTCTTACAACCTGTGTCACATCACCAGAACCAACCTTCTTCAAAGCGATCATTGTGTCCCAATAATCATTTGATTGGTCTAAACTATCCTTTGGTGAAGGAGGAGTAGTGTCCCATGTAGACAAATAATCAGGTGCATTGGGTAGACCAATAAATGTATAATAAGAATTTGTGCTGGATTGAACTCCAGACACAAAATTCTTAGCATTCAAAATACGAAGTTGGTCAGTTATAATCGCAGCCATTTTAGGTAGACTTTTTGTTTATTTATTATAGACGCCACGAGGAAATTGTTGACCAATAGAAGGTCTTCTACCAGTCAACCATCCAGGGATAGTATCAGTCGTTGAAATTGAATAATAAGAAGTTAAATCACGCTTTCCACGATGACTGTGGTCTACTGTGAAAGATGCTACTGATGTAAACAGATTTACTTTTGATACATCAGAGTGATTTTGAGCAGTTGAACTTCCAACATTGAAATTAGCCATCAGGTAGTCCTCGCACAGAAGAAGATACCTGCAGTGGATTGATATTTATTAAAACATCCATGGATAACTGTATAAACTTCAGAACCACTTACAGTAATAGTATCACCTTGTTTGATATCAACTTCAGAAGTACCAATGTCCAAATCAATATAAACAAAGTCATCTGGAAGGTAATATGGAGTTGGAACAAGCGCTTGTTGAAGAGGAATACCCTTAATTACTAATTTTCTTTGAGTGATTGGAGTACGATTTCCATAAACATTATCATATTGTTCAATCATTCCTTTATCTTTATCACCATTATTTCTATTATAAATCTGCACGGTTCCATTTTGAGTATATTGATAACTCATGCTTCCACTACTGCTGCTAGATTCAGGACCAGACACTGAAGCATAAACTGTGCTAGCTGTATTAGTATTAGTTTGATGTATGTCACTATATGTGCTCATCCACCCACTTTCAAAATATCTTGTTGTTGAATAATAATTATAAGTATGGTAGCGATTACCAACTAAAGTAGAGTCTTGAGATACTTTTACACTAGTATTATTTGCTGAATTTTGAACTGCTTGGGGATTAATAACAGTCAATCCACCTAACATGACTTCATCTAAATCTAATAATGAATGATCAAAATCATGAAGGAAAAATGTTGCAAATGTTGATGATGATATTGGTCCACTTATACTTGGTTGTTCAAATGAAAACACAGTAAATTTAGAATCAATTCCTGATTTGTAAACATTGAGTCTTAAATCATGTGTAGTGGGTCCTGATGAAGAAGCAAATCTTAAATCATTAACCTGACTATAAACAGCTTGATTGAGAGTATCACCATATTGTGATTGAGCAAGATCTAATAAATATGTTCCTCTGAATGAATGTCCGTACATCCCCATGTTTGTACCAGTTCTACTCACATTATCTGTACCAAAAGAGGGTCCAACCATAATATCCATATAATTATCAGCGCTGATATTAAAAGAGCGGAATACTTGTCCATATTTCTTAGTTGCATCATGCACATGCCTTTGCACAGCCCAAGGTTGTGCTGCATTAGTAGATGGTGCATTATTTTGTAAGAAGAATTTTGAAGCACTACCAAAACTCACTGGAGCACCAGCACCATGAACGTGTACAGTCAAACCTATACCAGCTGCACCTTGTGAAGTACCACCAATCTCAGATGCATCTATCGTGACTGTATCGCCTTCAGCATACCCAGAACCAACTCTATTAAGTCCAAGATTTGTTACTACTCCATTATATCTACGAACATTAAATGTTGCTCCTGTTCCAATACCACTTGTAGAGTGTTGTGGTACATCATAATAATATGTTCCTGAAGAACCTACTGTTCCACCACCATGAAATGCTTGAACATCTGTGCAAACACCTGAAATTGCAGCACCATGTTTACCTGCAAAAGCAATTCCTTGTTCCAATAGGGTTAGAACATCAGTTCTACCCCACCCAGCATTTACTGTGTAAGTGTCTGTTGATACTGCCATTTTTCCTTATGCCTCCAGTTGAAGAAGTGTTAGATTGACTGAGATTTCTGTGGTCACACCAGAGAGATTTTTAACTGATGCATACATTGTTGTTGTTGCAGGTTCATCCATATTGCCACCTGTTACGAAAGGAGTTATCATTTGAGAAGTTGAAACACCAGTTGTTACAACTTCAGCAATGACTCCACTTCCAGGTGATGGGTCAATTCCAACACTTCTTGAAGCGTCATTTGTTCTAGATGTACTATCTGTATATAGTCTGAACCACCCTGCTGTGGACAGACCTACTTTCATCAAAGCATATGATTTAAATCCAGTAATATCAGTGTTTCCAATACCATTGTTACCAATAGCAGTGGTAGCACCAGAGACAGTTGTTCTTTCTGCCATCAAACCACCACCACTAAATTGGGTAGCAAACATAGTGCCTGTTACTGTAGCACCAGTGCTAACAGTTTCAAGTTTCTTTGAAGTTGAAAAATAAAGTTCAGTAGTTCCACCATAACCAACTCTAAGAGCACCAGTATCACTAAGATAACTATTTGAACCATCATGATAAATTTGTAAATCAAATCCAGTACCAAACTGTGCTTTTACATTATCAGCAATCCTCAAATTATCATTGAAAATTGCTACATTATTGAAGGTTGCTGCTGTTCCAGTTACAATGTAATCAGTGGAAGCAACACCAGTCAGATTTGTACCATCACCTGTAAATGAAGCAGCAGTGATGATACCAGTTGTATTAACACTTGAATTTGTTTCAAGAGTTGCAGCAAAATCAGACCTTGTTGCTCTTGGTGCTACAACAGATGAGGAGTAAGACAATACTTCCCACTCTGTTCCACTTGCACCTACAATCCAATCACCAGAGAATGCTGTACTGATACCTGTGGTAAGGAATGATGCTATTCCAACATTCTCACCATTTGTTGAAACAATCAGATAATCACCAGTATGAATACCAGCAGATGGTAATGTGCTTCCAATTCCAATATAACCTCTAGACTCACCAATAACAGTGAGTGAAGTTACAACACCTGCTGTTGCATTATAAAAACCAATGATATTAAGATTATTAGCAAGTGTGTTGACTTGTGCTTGAAGACCAGCAAACTCAACATCTGTGGTCACACCAGTCAAACTTTGACCACTTACAGCAGGAAGAATAGAGGGGAACCTAGCATCTGGTACAGTTCCTGATGCTAAATCAGCAGCATCAAGATTTGTGAGATTTGCACCAGATATTGCTGGTAGTGCTCCAGTCAAATTGCCTGAAGACAAGTTGGTGAGATTTGCACCAGATATTGCTGGCAATGCTCCAGTAATATTAGCAGCAGGAATGTTTGTTAAATTAGCAGCAGAAGAAGCAGGCAATGTAGCAGGGAACCTAGCATCAGCAATTGTTCCTGCTGTAATATTTGCTGCATTAGCAAGATTTGTTGCTGTTGTAGCAGTTCCAGTTACATCACCTGTAACAGCACCTGTAAGGTTCCCTAAGAATGTTGTTGCTGTAACAACACCAGTAACTTGTAAATCATTTTGTATTCTTACTTTCTTAGAAGTTGTTACACCACTAACACCATCAAAATTTGCCCATGTACCACCAGCACCCACTGCTGTAACTGTTACAACACCTACAGATACTGGAGATACATTTAAATTAGTTCCAAAGTTTATTGTAGATGCAGTTCCAACTAAACTATTATTTGCTCTGATAATAATACCTGTTCCAGAAGCAGTAACACCAGTTAATCCAGCACCATCTCCTACAAACTTAGTTGCAGTAACAACACCAGTAATCTTTGTATGAGCATGAATATCTAATTCAGCTGTTGGGAAGGAACTATTAATTCCAATTTTATTATTTACAAGTAAATGTAAATCTCCAGCATTTGCTCCCTGGTGTTTTATATTAACATCATCACCACTTGAAGAATCAATTGCAAAATAATCATTAATATTAGGACCACCAGTGAAAATTCTTACTTCACCAGCAGCTCCAAGTTGTTCACCCATTATAAGGGGTTGATTAGTTTTGATTTCTACATTACTTTCAAATGTAGAAATACCACTTACATTTAATTGGTTAGTATTCACTGTGGTGGTATCACCACCACCTACAGTGCTTATACCAGTCAGTTTTGAACCATCACCATAGTAAGTTACAACACCTGATGCTACTGATGTAACAATACCACTATTGAATACTACATTTCCAAGTGTAGAAAGACCAGCAACTATTGTTCCAACTGTATAATCTTCATCACCAGCACCAACTTTATTATCTGATGATTCACTTACTATTTCTACCCAATTTCCACCATGTGCAAAATATGCTTTTCCAGTAGCATGTACATGTGCAAAGGCACCATGATAAGTTGATGCATTAGGTAATTGACCAGCATTAGCAAAATAAAATGGAATTACATTATCTGTTTGAGCACCAATAATTTTTGCAAATGTAGATACACCAGTAACATTGAGGTCATCTAATTCTGTATGACCATCAACATCAATAGATGCATTTAAGTCAATATTTCCACCAAACGTTGAAACACCAGAAATATTAACATTATCTAACTCAGCATGACCATCAACATCAATAGCACCATTAGCATCAATAGCACCAGTAAAAGTAGATACACCAGATACAATTAGTGAATCTGACCTTACATTAGCAGTAGATGCAACTCCACCAGCAGTTGAATTGATGGTTATACTTCCAGTAGAACCACTCAGGGAGATATTAGTACCAGCAGTTAATGATGTAACAACACCAGACAGTGCAGTACCATTACCAAGCAAATCATACAGCTCAGTAAAGTTGCTATTAATTTTAACAGCACCAGATAATAAAGTATCCCCAGTGCCGTCATTTGGCGTTGTTCCAGTATTAATTCCTAGTTTCGCCATTTGTTTCTTTTACCGTTTAATTATTTAGATATAATTCTTGAACTTCAAGGGATTATATCTTTGAACTAGACCAGATGATGAAATTCCAGCATGACCATTTAATCCATAGAATGGGAAGTCTTGTGCAGATACTCTCTCACCAAGAGTAATCTTACCCCAACTGAATTTACCCATATTAAAGGAACTTGCAATACCACCAGAATAAACAGTTGCTGTCTGACTATCAAATGTGAATGTTGAAGAATCCAATGTTAAGATACTACTTGAGAATGTGATTGTGCTAACACCAGAGATGTTTGCAAATACTCTTCTTACAAATGTAGTTCCAACTCCAACAACATTTGTTTCAACAATTATAGACCTTTCAGCCTGATACACACCATCTAAGAAATCTGTAGTGATACCAATGGTTGTTGTATTATCAGTTGCCAGTGCTACCACTGTACTCATATCAGTCACCATATTTGTATCAAATGCAGTGAAGAAGTCACCAGTTGAAATACCACTGATAGTAACAGCAGAACCAACAACTGAAGTGTCTCTCATAAATGAACCATCGGGGATGTAGAAATCAAAGATAACCTGTCTCTTTCCTGTATATGATGTTGTACCAAATCCAACAATAATACCATTATCACCTTGATAAGCAGATACATTAATATCTTCTTTAATGAATGATGGTTCTTCAATCAACACCACAGGAGCATCAACATATCCACTTCCATTATCAGTAATTGTGAAATTGGTAACAACACCTGATGTAATTGATGCAGTTGCAGTAGCAGTGGTTGTTACACCAGTAGTTCTTCCAATTGATACTGAAGGAGATGATCTATATCCCTGACCACCACCAGTCAAAGTAAGAGTAGAGATTGTGCCTCCAGCAGATACAGTAGCAGTTGCTGATGCCCCTACCAAAACATCTTGTGAGACAATTTTAATTTTGTCCTGGAATGATCT
>MDTA01009336.1_pt1 | contig 21784 bp, 18 predicted proteins | sample 811151 | NCBI WGS metagenome assembly MDTA01 (sample SAMN05326648, study PRJNA326480) | marine metagenome | isolation source: seawater | place: Indian Ocean: South | collected 2010 | reverse complement strand
TATTGATAAGCTAACAGAAAAAGCTGTTCAATCTGCTAAAAGTACTAAAGAAGATAGTGAGTTGATAGCAAAAGTAGTTTCTGTTGCTAGTGATGAAATTGCAAATAAAGTTGTTGAAGAGGTAAGTAAAACTTCAACTGAAGACAAACAGGATTTATCTGCAAAAGTATTAAAAGCAATTGTTGATACAGAGCCATCTAAAATTGAAACACTAAATACAGAAATTAAAGAAAAAGTAATAGAACAAGCTATTGACGCAGCAAAAAATCAACAGGAAAACTTAAATGAAGGACAAACGTTATCCACAGAGGATGATTTGACAGACGTTGTAGCCGATATTGTAACTAAAGCTGATAATGATACAGCAGCAAAAGTCTTAGAAACACTAAATGAAGCATCTCAAGAAACAGATTCTAAACTTTCTTTAAGTGTTGTCGAAAACTTAACTAAGAAAGATAATTATGAGGAAAAAATTGAGATATTATCAGTTACCTCTAGTGTTGTAGATGAAAGTATTAACAAAATTATGGAGAATGCAGTTGAAGAGGCAAGCAATGAAGGCGATATAGATAAAGTTAAAAATATTGTAGAGAATAGTAAGGGAACTTTATCAAATAAACTGATTGATAGCGCTAACAAAAATGAGGAAAGCAAGAAAAAAATAACAGAAGTCATAGTAGATATTGTCCAAGAAAATCCCGAAAAAGCTGTGGAAATTTTAGAAAAGAATGAAAATACAAATACTGTTACCGAAACAATCAAAACAAAAATTGAAAATGATGAAGCTGTGACGACAGAGGATTTTGAAGAAGTTTTTGATACAAATGTATCACCAAATTAATTATGCAAATTTCAAAAAATAAAAAATATCAATATTTATTTTTTTCAATCTTATCTATCTATATAATTTTTAATGGAGGAAATTCAAATTTATTAATTCAATTAAATTTTATTTTAATTTGCTCTTTTTATTTTTACTGCTTTAAAGACAAAAATTATGGCCTTCATCTAGAAAATTTTTATCTAAAAAACAAGAAATCAATAGTTCTTTATTTAATTTTCTTAATATACCTTTTTTTTCAAATCCTACCATTGCCGCTAAATTTCTTAAAATTTTTGTCTCCTGAAAAATACTATTTATTAAATGTGACTAATCACACATCCTATTCAAGTATCAGTTTTTCTCCATCAAATTCTTTTTTTCAATTATTAAATTTTTTAACATTATTAATAGTCGTGTTAATTTTGAAAATGATACTTTATACTGAAAGGCACAAGTATAGATTTTACCTTTTTTTATCATTATCTGGTTTTATTGTTTCAATTATTGCTGTCCTATTTTATTTAAATGGAAATCCAGATTTTTTTATTTTCAAAAACTCATATTATAAAAACTCTTCATCTGGTTTTTTTATAAATAGAACTGTTTTATCAATATTTTTATTATTTTGTTTAATTTCAAGTCTAGAAATTTTAAAAAATGTTGAATCTTTTAAAAAAGAAAAAAATAACATTTTTTTTGTAAAAACTTATATTCGTTTATTTATTATTTTTATTACGATTGGAATAATTACTTCATTTTCAAGAATTGGTAATTTTTTATTATTAATTACAATTTTAGCGTATTTTTTAGATGAAATATTTTTTTCCAGTAAAAAAAGAGGTTCATTCAGAAATATTCTTTTTGTTATTATTTTTTTTGATTTAATTTTTTTAGGTTATTATTTTGGAAGTACAGAATTAATTGATAGATTTTATTTATTAAATGAAGAATTTGTCATTTCTAATGATACTGGTGAAAAATTAAGTAGAATTAAAATTATACAATTTGGTTTATCTCAGATTAAAAAATTTTTATTTTTTGGATATGGACCTGGTTCTTTTGAAACAATATTTCAAATTAAATATTTAAATAACTCAAGTAATTTTGCAAATCATGCACATTCGGACATTACTGAATTTTCAGGTGAGTTAGGTCTATTGGGTATAAGTATTTTGATATGTAGTTTTTTTAAATTCTTTTTGGATAAAAATATTCATAGTAGTTTAAATTATCTGCTTACAATCTATTTAATCACTATATTATTATTTGATTTTTCTTTACATATACCTTTAATTCAAATTTTATTTATTTCTTTTTTTTTACTAAATAAAAAAACCTATGGTTCTTCACGATAAGTTTGAAGGCCATTATTAATAATTGGATTATATGATTTAAATAAATCTGTTTGAGGTAACAACAAACTAATAGTTCTATTCCATTTGACTATTTCTGTTGGCGGGATAAATACAATATCTTTAGGCTGAAGCATAAACTTTCTTCCTGCAACTAAATTTACAGGATCTCTAATATCTAATTGAAATACATCCACCTCTAAAAATGTGTCGAATTTTTCTCTGATAACGTAAACTTTTTTTGCATTTGCTGTAATCTGATTTAAACCACTAGTTGAAATTAATTCTGTGAGCGAGTAGTCTAAATTAGGAAAATAAACTCCTGGTTTATTTACTTCACCAAATACGTGTATCGCATCTGAGTTCCGATCTATAAAAATAACATCATTCTTTTTTAAATAAAAGTTCTCTTTTTCATCAGTGCCTTGAAATGCATTAGATAAATTAATTTTATAAACTTCATTATCTCTTCTAAGAAAGCCTTTTGTACCGAAAATTTTGTCAGAAGCACTTGGATTAAAATTTGCTTCTATTGCAGCCTCTATAAGTTTAATCGGTTTTTGATTTAGGTTAATCGTTAATTGGTTTCTTACTGCGCCAACTATGTAAACTTTGCTGCTATTAAATTCATCAACATTTATCTGCAAATCAGGATTTTTATAAAAATCTTTAACAACTTCAATTAATATATCTTGTGCTTCATTTATAGTTAGCCCATCAACTTTTACTTTTCCTATAAAAGGCAAATCAACCATTCCCTCTTGATCAACTAAATAACTTCCGTCTAGATCATCTGTGTCAGTTAAATTTATATTGATCGCATCTGCTGGACCTAAAATATACTCATATTTATAATCATAAATTTTAGAAAATTTTTTTACCTTAAAATCAACTTCTTCAATCTTTTTTTTATTGTAAAAATCTAAATCAATCGATGACAGTTTATTAATTTTAATGATATTTACACCAACATCATTAATTGAGAATTCACTTTCCACTTTTTTTTTGCTCTGTTTCTTTTTATTTGGATTTTCATTTATTCCTGGCAAAGATATGCAACTATTAAGCAAAAATAAAATGATGAAAGAAAATTTTATAATTTTTTTATAAACAGACATTGTAATACTAATATAATATAGTTTTGTAGCTTCAAACAATTTGAATTAAAAAAAAACGTTATTTTTCAACAATTTTATCACATACATTTGTGAATATTGAAATTTTTGTAGAAAACAAATAGATATTTTAATTAACATGCTAGATAGAATTAATTCATTATTCAACATTTTTGATGTAGGGGATTTAAAGTTTTTATTATTAGTAGCAAAAAAAAACTTAAAAAACTTAATTACTCTCTCAATTATAATATCATTAATAGTTTTGTTAATTTCTTTAAATCAAGAAAAAAAATTTTTAAGTAAAGCAACTATTGTTATTGAGCCAGATGATAATAAAATTGTTAATATTGAAGAAGTATATTCTATAGAAGCTCAAAGTAACCGAATTAATAATCAAATGGCGATTTTAAAAAGTGATGAGGTTCAGGAATATATTCTAAAAGATAAAAAAAATTCTATGAAGTTAGAAAATTTGTATTCAGAGACTAAACAAAATTTCTTTCTAAGAATATTTTCAAAAAAACAGATCGTTAATAGTGAATTTTTAAAATCAATACTGACGAATAACTTCACAGTTAAAAATATACCAAGAAGTGATGTTTTAGAATTATCATTTGTTTCAAATAATCCAAAAATTTCACAATTAGCACTTACATCAATAATAGACTCTTATCAAAGATACGAAATTGACAGCAAGATCAAAATAACAAATTATGCAAATCAAAAGATTTCAGAGAGATTAAAAGAATTAGTTACCCAAATGGATATTGCACAAAAAAAATTATCTAATTATAAACGTGAAAATAATTTAGTTGATACTGGAAATGTTAGAGAGTTGAAAATTAAAGAAATACAATCTATCTCCTCAAGAATTGTAGATGCAAAAAAAAATTATCAAGAACAGCAAAATGATTTATTGTCTATTAAAGTCGCTGATGGAGATATAGATGCGCTTCTAGCTATAAAAGATTTGAGGTCAAGAGAGGAAATTTCAAATATCAAAGCAAGTCTTACAGCAAATGAGAGCAATATACAGTCACTTTCATTAATATACACAGACAAACATCCAAAAATTATTCAAGCAAATGATTTACATGATAATTTAAAAGTTCAACTAAAAGATATACTCGACGAAAATATTCAGCAAAAAGCATTTGAATTAAGTAACCTAGATAATTTCATTAAACTTTCAGAGGAGGAGCTTCAAAAAGCTACAGATCAATTAAGAGATCTTGAGGAAAAAGAGGCTGGTATGTTAAAATTTTCTAGAGAGGTAGATAGTAGCAGAAAATTGTATGAGTCTTTCTTGCAAAGAGTTAAGGAGACAAATGAAGCACAAAATTTGCAAGTGTCTAAGTTAAAGGTTATCGAAAATCCAAATTTACCAGCAGCTCCATTTTCACCCAAGCCATTTAAAAATTTTTTATTAGCTTTTCTCATCTCTTTTTTTGCTGTTTATGGATTATTATATTATAGGGAAATGAACTCTTCAGTTATTAAAAGTCCTGAAGCTATAGATTCATTAAATATACCTCAAATAGGAATATTGCCAAGAGTGGATAAACTAAAAAGAGGATTTCATATATTACAAATGTTTGTCGAAGATGGTGCATCAAGCTTTTCTGAAGCAATTAGATCTTCAAGGGCAATAATAGAATCTAAATTTATGAAAAATAAAAGTTTTATGGTGACTTCCTCTAATCCATCGGAAGGAAAAACAACTTTTGCATTTAATCTTGCTTTATCACTAGAAAAATCAAACAAAGTTCTTTTCATTGAGGCAGATATAAGAAGACCGTCAGTTCTTAATGGATTTTATCAATTTGATAGAGAGATTTTTGGATTAGGAGAAATTATAACAGGCAGTTCACAATTGAAAGATACAATTTTTAAAGTTCCTGGAACAGAATTAGATATTATTACATCTGGGGAAAAAAGGTTTGATATGTCAGACATAGTAAATAAAGAGCAGATTAAAAAATTCTTAGATGTACTTAAATTAGAGTATGATTATGTAATAGTGGACTCTCCTCCAGTTCAACCTGTATCTGATACTTTAATACTTGCACAAGCATCTGATTATAATTTATTTGTAATTAGATCTGAAGAAACAAGAACAGTATCTTTTATGTCATCAATCAAGAAAATTCAAAATGTAGGAGCAAAAATAAGTGGAATAATAATTAATGATTTAGATACTTCAAAAGATAGTTATTACAGCTATTATTATAGTTATTCTCCAGAATATTATACAAAAAATTAAATGTTCAGACTTGAGAAAGTTTTTCAAAATGATGACTCGGGGTATATACTTTTTATATCAGTATTAAAATTAATTTTAATATTTTCTTCAATATACGTTTTTTTGATATTAAATAAAAATACAGTTTATGATCTATTAAATTACAAAATTTTTATTGAATCTAAATTTTTTTTATTTTCAGTACTCTTTGTATCATATTTAACTATCTCGACTTTTTTCAATGGAAATAAAAGGGAATATAAAAGTAATTTTATTTCTTTTATAAAAGAAGATATTTTAAATTTTTTTGTTGCTAATATTTTTACCTTGGCAACTTTATTTATTTTAAATAATGAAAATATTTTTGGATTAGAATTTTTGTATCTATCTATTTATATTGTTTTTATATCAGCAATTTTAAAAATTATATTTAATAACATTTATAATTCCTTGATTGAAAAAAATATTATCCAAAAAAATATTATGCTGGTTGGAACCATTGATGAAATAAGAGAGATTTTAAAAAATAGCTTTGAAAAAATATACATATTTAAATGTTGTATGATTACAAATCTTGAAAATCAGGAAAAAAAATTTTTACGAAGTGAGATTAAGTTCCCAATATTTAATATAAATGAAGATATTAGATCAATCTTAGAATATCACTCTTTAGGCCAAATATGGATCTTAAATGGAGATAATATAAATAAAGAAAATATACTTTCAAAAATATTTAAATACTCAGTAGATACTTTAAATATAAAATTAACTAAATCTCAAAATTTAAGAGGAAAAAAACTTTTAGCAAATAAATTTGATTATGAATATTATGAAATGTCTAGATTTTACGGAATTAATTTATTTTTAAAAATCTTATTAGATAAAATTTTGTCATTAATATTTATTTTAATAGTTTCACCAATATTATTGTTATCTGCAATAGCCATATATTTGGAAGATGGCTTTCCTATATTATTTACTCAAAACAGAACAGGTTGGGATGGAAGACGATTTAAGATTTATAAATTAAGGTCTTTAAAAAAAATATCATTCGATAAAACAAAACAAGTTACAAAAGATGATAACAGACTTTTGAAATTAGGCAGAATATTAAGAAGGTATAGTATTGATGAGTTGCCACAATTTTTTAATGTTTTGAATGGTGATATGTCCATTGTTGGTCCTCGTCCACATATGGTTGAACACGATATTCATTATTCTTCATTATTTAACAACTTTCTTAAAAGACACAAATGTAATCCAGGTTTAACTGGATGGGCGCAGGTTAATGGTTTAAGAGGCGCTACTCCAAATCCAGATATAATGAAAAGGAGAATGGAGTTTGATTTATGGTATTTAAACAATTGGTCAATTTTTTTAGATATATATATAATATTTAAAACCTTCTATGCATTATTTAAATATAAGGGAGATTAAGTAGATCAAATTAGTTTAAATAAATGCAGAATTAAATAATTAGTAATAGAATAAAATTATAGCGCTATGACTTTTAAAAATAATCTAAAATTCTTTCTAAGAAACTTTGGAATAGATATTAATAGGTATAACATTAATGAAAGCTTTGATTATAGACTTCAAAATTATTTAAATTCTATGAAAATTGATTTAGTAATAGATGTTGGAGCTAATAATGGACAATATGGAGAAAGTTTAAGAAAATTAGGTTATAAAGAAAATATTTTAAGTTTTGAACCTTTAGAAAAAGAGTACAAAACATTAAAAACTAAAACAAATAAAGATAATAAATGGAAATGTTTAAATTTAGGCTTAGGTGATAGAGATGAAATAAAAAGTATCAATATTGCAGAGAATTCAGTTAGTAGTTCAATCATGGAAATTTTAGATGAACATATTAATGCAAATGAAAGTAGCAAATACATATCTAATCAATCAATACAATTAAAAAGATTAGACCAAGTATTTAATTTCCAAAAAGAAAATTATGAAAAAGTCTTTCTTAAAATAGATACACAAGGTTACGAAGAAAAAGTTATTGATGGAAGTTCCAACTTGCTGAATAATTTTATTGGAATTCAAATAGAGCTTTCTGTTGAGAGAATGTATGAAAACCAATTACTTTATATTGACATAATTAAAAAGTTAAAGAGTTACAATTACGACTTATGGGACTTAAAAAGAGGATTTCACAATCCAAAAACTGGTCAAATATATCAATTTGATGGAATTTTTTTCAACAGAAAAAATGCAAAAAAATAATACAAACACAAATACAAATTATAAATTCTCATTATTTTTTTTGAATGATCTTCTTAAACATCTTCCTAAGAAAAGAAAGAAAAGTTTTAATATATTAATTTCAATTTTTTTATTTTCTTCAATTATAGAAGCTCTAAACGTATCTTTAATGCTTCCAATGGTTTCCATATTTGAGAATATTTCAAATGTGGAAAATTTTCCACTACTTAAAAATTTGATGTTAGCTCTGGAGATAAATACAAGAGAACAAATATTAAAATATGTTGCTTTATCTTTTATATTTGTAAGTATTATTTGTGGTTTAACAAAATATTTCTCAAGCAAATTATTATACTATTTCTCTTCTTCGGTTGAGTCAGACGTAAGAGAAAAAATCTTTTATAACAATATGCATCAATCTTATGAGTATCATCTTAATAAGAATTCAACAGAGGCTTTGACAATCATTACCCAAAAAGCTCATTTTTTGTTTAATATGTTGACAGCATATTTAGGAATATTATCTTCACTTTTATTAATATTCACAATCACAATAACTCTTCTTTTATTAAAACCTATAATTACGTTTTCGTTGTTTATATTTATTTCTACTATTTTTACATTAATTTATTTTTTCAATAAAAAAAAAATATCCTCTATGTCAAAAACAATTTCAGAAAAACAATTTTCAATTACTTTTATATTTCAAGAAGCTTTTGGTTTTATAAGTGAAATTTTATTATATTCTATTCAAAATATTTTTATTGACAGATATAACCAATCATCGAAAGCGCTTGCTAAAAATCTTGCAAAATCAAGAATTATTGGAGAGTCCCCAAGAATATATTTGGAATATATAATAATAATTTTATTTGTTTTATTTCTTTATTATTTTGCAACTTATTCTAGCAATAACAAAATAGATATAGCATTAATATCGCTACTTGGATTTGCTGCTTTAAAGCTTTTACCTTTAGCAGGAAAAATTTATAATTATTATTCAACAATTAAATCATTACAAAACATTTTTGAGGACATAATGAATATACTCAAAAATTCAAATATAGATAATAAAATAAAAATAACAAAAACTAATAAACTTGCTTTTAAAAATAATATAAAGCTTCATAACATTAACTTTACATACAATAATGAAAATAAAAGAGGAAAAGTTTTAAATAATTTTAATTTTGAGATTAAAAAAAATTCATTCGTAGGTATTAAAGGATCTACAGGAAAAGGAAAAAGTACTTTAATCAAAATTTTAATGTGTTTAATAAAACCTGACGAAGGATATATTGAGATAGATGGAGTACAATTAGATAAAAATAATATTTATAGTTGGCAAAATAAAATATCAATATTGCCTCAAAAAGTTTTTTTAAATGACACAACAATATTAGAAAATATTGTTTTGGGTGAAGATTTAAAAAAAATTAATTTTGAAAAAGTTGAAGAGACTACGAAAATTGCAGAAATTTATGATTTTATTAACTCCTTACCACAAAAATTTAATGAAAAAGTTGGTGAAGCTGGAGCCAAGGTTTCAGGAGGTCAATTAAAGAGAATTGGATTAGCAAGAACACTCTACAGAGACACAGAGGTAATTATTTTAGATGAACCGACTAATGAATTAGATGAAGATACGGAGTTAAAGATAATTAAATCACTTAATAGTCTAAAAAATAGAAAAACAATTATTATTATATCTCATAATCCTGAAATTATTTCGCTTTGTGATCAAATAATAGATTTTGATAATTAATAATATTTTTTATGCTACTTAAAAAAATTAATTTTAAAAATTTTTTAGTATTTTTAACGATTATCGCCTCAGGTATACCAATTATTAATCATTATCTTAATGATTTTTACAAAGATTTATTTTTGATAATTATCTTATTAATAAATATTTTTTTTTCTATTAATAAAAAATTAAATATAGGTAGAACTGATGTTTTTTTTTTCTCAATTTTTTTTATTTTAATAATTTTTCATTACTTAAAATTTGGAAATTTAATTATAGTTGCATCTATAGGGTTCATAATTAACATAATAATTGCATTTTTAAATGTAAAAATAATCAAAAACTTTTCTGAGATATATCTTCAAATAATTTATTATATTTCGATAATATCTTTATTATTTTATTTTTCATATGTAGTAGCGGGAATAAAATTTGGGGTCCAATTAAATGATATTAGTTATCATAACTTTTTCTATCATTATAAATTAGAAGGATTGAATTACTTTAGAAATTGTGGGCCATTCTGGGAACCAGGAGCATTTGCGGGTTATTTAGTCTTAGCGTTATTTTTAATTTTGAGAGATTTTGAAAAAATAAATAAAAAAATATTTATATTTATTTCCATAGCGCTCATTACAACTTTTTCTACAACAGGTTATATTGCGTATTTTTTAATTTTAATAATTATGCTTTTAAAAAAGAAAATAATTTATTTTGATAGTAACAAATTTTATGGTCCTATATTTATTATAATTATAATATCTTTATTAGGTTTATATTTTTATAATGAATTTGATTTTTTGAGTAATAAAATAAATCTTCAGTTTGAAGCTTCTCAATATCAATTAAAAAATTATCAATCAAATAGAATAGGAAATTTTCTTTACGACTTATATTTTATAAAAATAAATCCAATTTATGGTTTAAGTGCAAATATAGATATAAGAAATCTATATGATCCACTTGCTAGTGATATAATTTTAAATCAAGGAAATGCTTTAAGTGGTTTCACTGTAAGATTCGGATTGATTGGAATTTTGACGATTTTATATTTTTTTACTTATTCAGTATTTAATTCAACAAAATCATACTCTATAACTTTTGTGAGCATAATTTTATTATGTAGCTTACTATTTTCAGAAAAATACTTAAATTTTCCGCTTTTTTTTATTTTATTTTTTTTAAATAATGATTTTAACAAAAAAAAGCTTGAGTGATGAAAAAAAATTTAGCTATTCTGATTACTTGTCATAATAGACTTGAAAAAACAAAAGAGTGCTTGAAATCAATTTATTTTCAAAAAAAGATTGAACAGTATGATATAAAAGTATTTTTAGTTGATGATGGTAGTACAGATGGTACGTCAGAATATATAAAAGAAAACTTTCCTGAAATAATATTAATTCAAGGTGATGGAAATCTTTATTGGGGTGGTGGTATGTATTTGGCTTGGGAAGAAGCCTTAAATTATAAAAAAAATTTTGATTATTTTTTATGGGTGAATGATGATGTAATTTTTTTTAATGACGCATTTCAAACACTCCTTGAGACTAAAAAAAATGATGATGATATTATTGTCGGAGGTTTTTGTGATCGATTAACAAGAAAAAGAACCTATGGTGGAACTGTATCCGAAAAAAAATTTTTATCACCTTTTAGATTTAAAATTATAGATGTAAATGGATCAGCTCAAGAAATTGATGGGATCAATGGAAATGGTGTATTAATAACATTTTCAGCTTTTAAAAAAATTGGAAAATTTGATAAAAAATTTATACATGCTGGAGGAGACCTAGATTACTCATTAAGAGCAAAAAAGAAAAATATAAAAGTATATTTGACACCCAAATATATTGGATTTTGTGAGAGATCTAACTTTGGAGAGAATATTGAAAATATTAAAGACATCTTCAATAAAAAATCATTTTACCCAAAAGTTTGGTTACATTTTTGTGTAAAGCATGGTGGTTTTTTTTGGTATTTTCATTTCTTGTTTAGGTTTTTAAAAATTTTTTTAAAAATATTAATTAATAAAATAAAATTATGAAAGACTATCTTTTTGTAAGTTATAATATTGATGCAGGTAATATAGCTATGTCAAAAAATTTCAAAAAAATGTTTAAAGATAAGTTTGATTTTTATGATTTTGTTCCACATAAAAAAAAAAATAAACTTTTTAAATAAATTAATATCAGCTTATTTCCTAAGAAAAACTATTAAAAAATACAACAAACATGGAAAAAGTATAATATTTAATTCTTTAGGACCAGCAACGTTTGCATATGGAACTTACAATAATTCATCAAGTATTTTAGTGAGTGACTGGACTAGAACTTGGCAGAAATATTATAAAACAGGATATCTTCAACAAGACATAATTTTTTATATACAAAGATATATTTTGCAAAGGTTTAAAAGAATTTGTTCAAGAACATTAGAGTTTAAAAAACATTTAATAAAAAATTACAATATAGATGAAAAAAAAATAAAAATAATTGATGGACCAGTTATATTTGAAGATTTTTCCCATAAACCAAACAATTATATAGCTAAAAAAATTAAAGTTTTATTTATTGGAAATGACTTTTTACGAAAAGGAGGAGGAATAATTTTACAAAATCAAAAAAAAATTTCAGAGTTATTTGATTTAACTATAGTTACTAAGTTTAAATTTAAAAAAAAATATAATTTTAAAGTAATAAAAAATGTTAAATTTAAATCAAAAAGCCACAAAAATTTATTTAAAAAAAACGATATTTTTTTCTTTCCAACTAAATTTGATCCCTACGGAATGGTTATATCAGAGGCTGCTTCGTCAGGAATGTGCATTATTACAACTAAGGATGCTTTGTCAGCAAAGTATTTTATTAAAAATAGATATTCTGGGATAATTGAAAAAGATACTAAAAACGCTTTTAGAAAATTAATTAGAATGTCAAATGAACGAAGAAAAATTGTTATGTTTAAAAAAAATATTTATCTTCAAACAAAAAAAAATTATAGCTTTAATGTTATTAAAGAAAAAATATCTAATAAATTATTTAATTAATTATAATGTATAAACAATTTTATGCTAAAGTATTTTAATGAAAAATAAAATTGAGACACAAATTCAGTTTGAAAAAGATAAAATGAATGAAATTCCTTTACATTATACAATGCCCGAAAGTATAGATAATTGGAGGCATACAAGAATGCTTGACTCTATTAGTGGGATAATTAATTTTTCAAAAAATCAAGAAAATTTATCAAACACCTGGGTTACATTAGGAGATGGCCGATATGGAGATAACGCAAATTATCTTCATGAGAAAGGGTTAGCGGATGTAATTGCAACCAGTATCACAGAAGAAAATTTAAAATATGCAAAAGATCAAAATTACATAAAAAGTTATAAGGTTGAAAATGCTGAAAATTTATCTTTTGAGGATAAATCGATAGATTTCGTATTATGCAAAGAATCTTATCACCACTTTCCAAGACCAACCATTGCATTATACGAAATGATGAGAGTTGCAAATCAGGCTATTATTTTAATTGAACCTTTTGATGATAATAAAATATTAAATTTTTTCAAAAAATTTGTTAAATATTTGATAAGGGGAAAAGGAAAATCTGACTTAGTTTTTGAACCATCGGGAAATTTTTTATATAGAATATCAATAAAAGAATTTAAAAAAACTTTAACTGCTATTGGTGGTTATAATTTTGCTTTAAAAGGAATTAATGATTTTTACATATCAAAATTTGAAAAAAAAAATTCTAAAACATTTAATTTTGCAAATTTGATAACCAAATTTGCTATTAATTTTCAAAATATCCTCAGTAAATTACGTTTGCTTGGTTTTGGATTGTGCACAATAATAATTTACGAAAAAAACAACGAGAAACTTGAAAACTTGCTAAAAAAGGATGGTTTCAAAATTTTTACAATTCCACAATTTGAAGGATAACCACTTTGTTAATATATATTTTCTTAATAGATTTTATTTTTTAGAGATAATTAATTTTAAATTGATTATATTTCATTTGGTTAAAGTTAATTAAATTAACAAATGTATAAAAAATTATATTAAAGTAGAAGATGGCTGTTACTGGTAAAATTATATCACCTGTTGTAATCATAACTTACAATAGGCCAAATCATATAAAAAAATTATTATTAGAGATAAATAAACATAAAGTAGATAAAATTTATATTGTTTCTGATGGACCCAAAAAAAATTTTAATGATATCAAACTTGTTAAAAAAACAAGAAACGTAATTGATAAAATAAATAAAAACAAAAAAGTAATCAAAATTTATTCGGATAAAAACTTAGGTTTAAGGCAGAGAATTATAACTGGACTAAATAAAGTTTTTGAAAAAGAGAAACAAGCTATAATTTTAGAAGATGATTGCATTCCAACAAAAGAATTTTTTTTATTTACAAAAATCTTATTAAAAAAATATAGAGGAAATAAAAAAATAGCATCTATTTGTGGTTCAAATCATTTGTCAGAATGGAGTGACACCAATGCTGAGTATTTAATAAGTAAATATTTTAACTCATGGGGCTGGGCAACATGGGCAGATAGATGGAATGAAGTAAATTTAGATCCAAAATATTTATTAAACGAAAAAAATGATAAAAAAATATTAAATCACCTTGGTACATATCGTGCATTATTTTATTGGAAATATAAGTTAAAAAAAATCTTATTAAAAAAAATTAGTTCTTGGGCTTACACATATAGTTATTACAATTTTTTAAAAAACAAATATCATGTAATTCCTAAGCAGAATTTATTAAAAAATATTGGTTTTGGTTTAAACTCATCAAATACTAAAATTTTACCCATGAAATATTTTGTAAAAAAAAATAAAAATAAGTTAAATATTATTTCTCATCAAAAATATTCATTAAATTATTTCGATAATTACAATAATTCGGTTGAAGATATTGTATTTAGTAAGTCAATATTTAATAGATTTAAATGGCTGTTTGGAATTAAAATTAAATTGTGAAAATTCTTCAAATACATAACGAATATCTAATTCGAGGGGGTGAGGATACAATTTTAGAAAATGAAAAAACAATCTTAGAAAAAAAAGGCCATAAAGTTCAACAATTAATTAGAAAAAATAAAAAAGAAATAAAATCAATTTTTGACTGGATTGTTGTTTTAAAGAATCTTTCTTACTCTAATAAAAGTATAAAAATTTTAGATAAATATTTTAAAATTAATAAATTACCAGATATTGTCCACATACATAATATTTTTCCATTATGGACGTATTCTATATTTGATTATTTTAAAAAAAAAAAATTCCAATGGTATTAACACTTCATAATTACAGATTATTAATTGATAGAGTTAAAATTAGTAATAATGACTATGAAAAATTTGGATTATTTAAAAATTCAAAGATACTTACTTTTTTAATTTCCAAGATTTTTAATAAAAATAAAATTAAATTAACTTATATTAGTAAATTTATTTGTCATACAAATTTTCAAAAAAAACTTTACGCAAAATACAAAATTAATAATAAGAAAATAATAATAAAAGAAAATTCATTACAAGTAAAAAAAAAATATAAATCATGGGAAAAAAGAAAAGATAAAATTATTTTTATTGGAAGGTTAAGCAAAGAAAAGGGTTTACTAACATTGTTAAAAGCTTGGAAAATATGGGGAAATGAGGCCCCAATATTAGAGATAATTGGTGATGGTCAAGAAAAAAAAAAATTAATATCTTTTAAAAATACAAATAATTTGAATAAGGTTTTATTTTTAGGAAAATTATCTTATGAAAAAGTGCAAAAAAAAATTGAAAATTCAAAATTAATTATCGTTCCATCAGAATGGTTTGAACCTTTTGGACTAATTATAACAGAAGCATTATCAAAAGGCACACCTGTAGCTGTATCATACATAGGAACTTTACCTGATTTAATCATAAAATATAAACATGGTTTCTATTTTAAATGTAATGATGAGTTTTCTTTGTTTCAAAAGGTTAAAAAAGCTTGGAATAAAAAAGGATATTTAAAAAAACTTTCGAATAATGCAAAAAATACAAATAAAATTTTTAGTCATCAAAAAAATTATGATCATTTAATGTCAATTTATAATGAAATCAAAAAATAAAAAAATGCAAAAATTTAAAAAAAAAAAAATTATATATTCTTTTGTGTCTGAAATTAAGATAAATGAACTAGTTGATTTTATTCATATATGTTTAAAAAAAAAGACAAAAAAAAAATATATATGTTTAACGAATGTACATAGTATTTCAGAAAGCTTTAAAAATTCATCATTCAGAAAAGTACAAAACTTAGCTGATTTATCATTGCCCGATGGTAGACCAATATATTGGGTGTTAAAATTGTTAGGATCAAAGAAAGCTGAGCATTTACCTGGTTATTTTGTAACTGAAAAATTATGTGAACTTGCAGATAAAAAAAAATTAAATATTGGTTTTTATGGATCTACCGATGATAATTTAAATAAAATCAAAATAAATCTAAGAAATAAATTTAAAAAATTAAAAATTAAATATACTTATTCACCTCCATTCAGACCATTGACACATGTAGAAGATAAAAAAATTATTACTCAAATAAACAAATTAAAAATTGATATACTGTTTGTTTGTCTTGGGTGTCCTAAACAAGAATTATGGATGTATAAGCAAAGAAATAAACTAAACTGTACTATGCTCGGAATAGGGGCTGTTGCTGATTTTTTATCAGGCAACAAAATTTTACCTAATAAGTTTTTTGAATATCTGGGTTTGGCATGGTTCATAAGATTAATTACTGAGCCAAGACGACTGTTTTGGCGTTATTTTTCAACAAACTTTCTATTTATTCTTTTGATCTTTCTTCAAATCACTGGATTAAAAAAATTCAAATAATTTTTTTTTCACCAAAAAAATGAGTCAAAATGCACTATTTTTTAACCTAGACATTAAATTTAAAATAAATAAACCTATGGTTGTATTATGACTGTTAAATCTTTAAGTTACAATTTTAGAGAATTAAGTGATGATCTTAACCAAAGAATAAAGGTTTTTAAATTAAATCAGCATCAAAAAGAACAAAGTTTTTCTTATGAGCAAAACCAATTCGATATATATTTGTCTAATATTTTTGAAACCTTAATAAAAATTATATTGTTTACTACTAAAAAATTAGAAGTAAAAAAAATATCAATTGAAATTTTTAAAATGATAAAAACACTATTTGACAAATTAATTAATACCATTTCAAATGTTAATGAAAACTCGAATAAATTAATTTTAAAATCAAAAGCATTAGAAAAAAAATTAGAAGATCAAGAGAACTTTATAAAACTAAATATTCAAGAAAATAAACAACTTAAAAATGAGATTGGTAAAATCAATTCAGCACTATCAAAGATATTAGACAATCCTGAAAATTTAGTAAAAAATTCTGTACCAGAAAATTTAGGTCATAATTCAATTTCAAAAGTTGATTTTTATCAAGAAGAAAATGTACGACTTGGAAGTGAATTAGTTGAGACAAAGAAAAAGTTCGAAATATTAAAAAGTGAAATTGAAAAATACGAACAACAAAGGAGTAGTATAATTTCAAAAATTAATTCAGTTAATGACGCATTAAATGATACTAATATTCTAACAAATGTTTTTGATAATAATGTCAAACCAAAAATAAATATCATCGATCATAATAAAAAAAAAGATGTTGATATTAGCGATTTAAATGAGCAGGTAAAAAATATATTCCAAAAATAGTTATTAGTTTTTATTCATTGTTTACAAAAGTAATAAAGTCATTATTTACTTAAATTATTATAAATTATTGTATTAAATTATAATGTTGATTTAAATTCTTAATGAAAAGATTGAAAATTTTAATTAATGCTTATGCATGTAATCCATATAAAGGTTCGGAGAGTCAACTTGGATGGAATATAATTTCACGATTAAGAAAGTTTCATGACCTAACTGTTTTAACAGATCAAATAAATAAAATTGATATTGAAAATTATTTTAAAAACAAAAAAAATAATATTAAGTTTAAATTTATTAAACGAAAAAGAAATTTGGTATTAGAAAAAATATGGCCACCAGCTTATTATTGGTCTTATTCTGAGTGGCAAAAAAGCGCCTATCAATTAATAAAAAAAAATAAAAATTTTGATATATGTCATCAATTAAATATGATTGGTTTAAGAGAGCCTGGATATTTATGGAAGATTAATATTCCATACATTTATGGTCCAGTTGGAGGGTCAACATATTATCCAAAGGAATTTATTTTAAATTCAGGATTTTATTTATTTTTTTATTCTCTAGTTTATAATTTTATTAGATTTATTGATTTAAAATTTAGATCAAGAATAAAATCTGCATTAAATAAAGCAAAAAAAAATATACTTTCGTCAAATTCAGATACACAAAATAATTTAGAAAAATATTTTAAAGTTAAAAGTAAATTATTCCTGCCTGTAGCCTCAGAAAAAAAAATAAAAATAAAAAAAAATAAACAAAAAATTCAAGTTAATTTCTTTTGGGGTGGATCACATATACAAAGAAAGTCATTAAATATTTGTTTAGAGGCATTATCTAAAGTTGATAAGAAAATTGATTGGAGATTACATGTTACCGGAAGTGGTGTAATGTCGAATAAATGGAAATTGTTAGCAAAAAAATTAAATATTGAAAAAAAATGTATTTTTTATGGTTATTTAAAGAAAAGAAATGATTTACCAAAAATTATAGAAAAATGCGATGTACATCTATTTTCCAGTATAAAAGAGGACACACCAGCAATAATTATGGAGACCATGTCATTAGGTTTACCTACAATATGTTTCGATCTATTTGGTGCCAAAGATTTAGTAAATAAAAATAGGGGAATAAAAATAAAACCTAGCACTAATCAAAAAAAAAATATTTTGAATTTCTCAAAAGCAATCATTGAAATAATTAAATTAAAAAAAAAGAGAGAAATGATGTCATCTAATTGTTTAATATTTGCAAAAAAATACACATGGGATAAAAAAATCAGAGTATTAAACAAATATTATCTCAATATGGTAAAAAATTAATTAATTAAGTATCTCAACTTATTTCTTAATTCAAAAAAAAATATTAAAAATTTATTTTATTAAAATTATTCACATACTTAACATCTTTTAGATTATTTTTAGGTCCATCTGCAATTATATAAATTTTATTCATATTAAATTTATTAATTGATAATAAAATTTTTTTGTTTGATACGGTCTTTTGTAAATAATTTGAACAATTGGAATATTCATTAAGATTAGTTATATTATATAAAACTTTTTTTAATTTATTTAATTTTAATGAAAACATTAACCAAATTAACAATACCAAAAAATAATATTGTTCTAAAGATAATTTTGTATTATCTAAAAAAAAACACAAGTGAGAACAAATTCAATTTCGCAATATATTCAAATGATTTCATAGGGAGAAATTTAATATTTAAAAATTTTTATGAAGAGGAAAATCTAAAATTATTTTATAAATTTTTAAAATCAAACAACTTAAAAATAGGGACATGCATAGACGTTGGTGCCAATATAGGAAATCATTCAGTTTTTTTTTCAAATTTTGTAAAAAAAATTTATGCTTTTGAACCAAATTCAAAAGCATATGACCTTTTAAAGATAAATATAAAAAAATTGAATGTTAAAACTTTTAAAGTTGGATTATCTAATCGCAATCATTATTCATTATTAACAGAAAGTAAATTTAATCTTGGTGGATCAAATGTTATTAAAAAGATTGAGAAACATCATTTTTTTACTGAAAGAATTAAATTGGTAAAATTAGACAATTATAAAAATTTTATTAAAAAAAAAATTGATTTAATAAAATTAGATACAGAGGGTCATGAGCTTAAAGTATTGATAGGTGCTGATAAAATAATTGACAAAAATCTGCCTATAATAATATTTGAACAAAATGAAAAAGACATATCAAAAAATTGTAGTCGTGTAATGAATCATCTGGCAAAAAAAAAATATATATTTTATGAAATTGATGCAGAAATTTTTAATTCAAAATTTTTATTTATGAAAGTTTTATTAATAATAAAACATTTATTTATTCAATCTAAAGCTAGATTAGTTGAGATTAAACCAAATAAACTTGAAAAAAAAGACTACAGATTAATAATAGCAATAAACAAAAAAAATTATTAATATCTTAGTAGTACGTTCAGATCTAATATTAAATATTTTTTGAAGCATATTTTGAATAAGATAAATTACATAATATTTGTTTCAAAATTAAAATTTAATTCAAAACCAGAAGATATAAAGATTTTGAAATTAGATACCTAGTGTCATCTAATTGTTTAATATTTGGAAAAAAATACACATGGGATAAAAAAATCAGAGTGTTAAACAAATATTATCAGAGTATGGTTAAAAATTAATAGTTTATTGAAAAATATTAAATACTATCTGTATAAAAATTAAAATATTATTTTACAATATTTATCTCGTTATTTTTGACCATACTAACAAGTTTTAATGAAGTAAGCTGTTTATAGAAGTATAATTTTGGGTTTAAAACCAATCTTATAAACCATCCAAGATAAAATTTATCAATAAAATCATTAATAGGTGCTTGTTTGCCAGTAAAAAAAGACAATGCTGCTCCAGTACAAAAAATTTTTGTTTTAAATTTAAGCTTCTTTTTTAAATAGTATCCAAGAACTTCTTGAGTACCTCCACCTAAATTAATTAAAATAATTTTTGGTTTAATTAAATTAAGTTTTTTAATTAATTTTTCATCATTAAGTTTTGAAGTATTATAGTATGGAGCAATATAATTGTTTATACTACTTTTATTATGCCCATTTTTAATCAAATAATTCCTATTTGCTCTTGATATTTCATGAGATGGATCCACTAAGAATATGGAAATATTTTTATTATTTTTTAAATATTCAAGAAATAATTTTATAAATTTGTATCCAGAAAACCTTTTTACACTTATATTTTTAAAAATTTTTAAAAGAATTACAAAAAAACCACTATCAAAAAAAACAAAATCAGCTTTTTTTAGAGAGTTATAATAAGATTTTGCAAATTCAATACTTGATATTCCCGGTGCAGACGGAAATAAATATAATCCACTAATATCTGTAATTTTAGAAAAATTTTCTATTACTATATTTTTAAAAACAATGCCTTTAAAAACAATTTTTTTACACATTTTTTAGTAATATTTTATAACTTTTACTTGATTAAGATATAATTATAACTCTTTTATTCTTTTTTCTTCAAGTTGAATATGCATTTATTCAATCTAATCTATTAAGAATATTATTTGTGATTTATTCCATTTATTTATATTAATTTTATTTATGAATAAAAATCTTCCTAAAAGTACAAAAGTCGTTGTAATAGGTGGTGGTGTAACAGGGGCCTCTTGTTTGTATCATTTAACAAAGTTGGGATGGAAAGATGCTATTTTACTTGAAAGAGATCAATTAACATCTGGTACAACTTGGCATGCAGCCGGTCTTGTTAGTCAATTAGGTCCATCAGCAACTATTACCAAGATACGAAAATATACATTAGATTTATATAAAGAACTCCAAAAAAAAGTTGATCACTCCGCAGGATTAAGACTAAACGGTGCCCTTTCAATAGCAGAGAATAAAGGTAGATGGCAAGAATTACTAAGACAAGCAACAACAGCACAGCTTTATGATGTTGATGTGCAAATATTAGACAAAGATCAAATTAAAAAAAAATATCCAATAGTAAATACTGATGAAGTTTTAGGTGGAATTTTAATGCCAGGTGACGGTGCTGCAGATCCATCAGGAGTGACCCATATGCTTGCAAAAGCGGCAAAAATGGAAGGTGCTAAGATTTATGAAAAATCTCCAGTAAAAGAAATTTTAACTAAGAACGGAAGAATTTGCGGAGTTAAAGTGGATGATCATATTATTGATTGTGAATACATAGTTCTTGCATCAGGTATGTGGTCTAGACAAATAGGAGAAAAAGCTGGTGTAAGTATACCCCTTTATCCAGCAGAACATTTTTATATTATTACAGAACCTATTAAAAATCTTGCAAGTGATTTACCTGTAATAAGAGACTTTGATAATCGTACATATATAAAAGAGGATGCAGGTAAAATACTAGTTGGGATTTTTGAGGGAAATTCAATACCTGCATGGAATAAGACAAATGTAGTTCCAGAAGATTTCTCATTTGGTGAATTTCAAGAAAACTTTGAGCATTTCGAGCCATATTT